>OLMA01000097.1_pt1 | contig 33760 bp, 21 predicted proteins | sample 1604671 | NCBI WGS metagenome assembly OLMA01 (sample SAMEA104055725, study PRJEB20765) | soil metagenome | biome: Arctic tundra; feature: Polygonal ground; material: soil | place: USA | collected 2011-09 | depth 0-0.5 m | reverse complement strand
ATAAATGGCGGGACAGGTTTGCTCTTAGGCACACGCCCATCTGACGGGGCAGTCGGTGGAAGTACCAGTGACAATGATGGAGCAAGCGGTATTGCTCTTGGCCTGTGCCTTCAAAACAATACTGGGGCCACTATTACAAGTATAAATGTGCAATTTGACTGGTATCAGCTTTCAGAGGCAGAAGATGGAGGACAAGCCAATTCCAATTGGTGCGATTACCTTGAAAGTGCTGGCATACCCAGCCTTACAGCGGCTGGTTTCACCAATGTACCTGCTTTGAATTATGTAGGCCCGAATGTGAACGGGGCATGTTGTTCTGCACAGGTATTGGGGTTACCAGGTAATGTATCTTCTCATTTAAACAGTTGCATAACTGTTACAATCCCGGCAGGAGAATATATTACTCTACGCTGGTGGGACCCGAATGATGTGCATAATGACCCTCACTTTGCAATTGATAATATACAGGTAAGCGCGGCAACAGTATCGGTTTCAGCCACAGCAACAACAGTATGTTCAGGCAGCCCGACAATACTTACAGCAAGTGGTTCATGCACAAGTTATACCTGGGCGCCTAATACCGGGTTAAGCGCAACAACAGGAGCTAGTGTAACCGCAAATCCTACCAGTACAACAACCTATACTGTAACCGGAACGATTGCAGGATGCGGCAATGCTACCGCGACTGTTGCCATTAACGTAAACCCTAGCCCAACCATAACAGCATCGGCCGGGCCTGCAACAATTTGTATTGGTAACTCTACTACACTAAGTGCATCGGGTGCAAGTATATATACATGGCAGCCCGGAGGTTTAACCGGATCAACCGTAAGCGTGTCTCCGGCGGCCAGCCTTACCTATACTGTAACCGGTACTGATGTAAACGGATGTAACAGTTCAGCAGTTACTGTACCTGTGGCTGTTAATCCTTCACCTACTATAACTGCATCGGGCAGTCCAACAGTAGTATGTTCGGGTAACCCTGTAACCTTAACCGCTACCAATGCTGTAACATATTCATGGCAACCGGGAAGTTTAACAGGTTCTACCGTAAGTGTATCACCCAGCGTTAGTACGACCTATACTGTAACCGGAACCGATGGCAATGGATGTACCAGTGCAGCAGTGACAGTACCTATTGCTGTAAATACCACACCTACTATTACCGTATCTGCTACTTCAGGAGCTGTATGCTCAGGTAATTCTGATATATTAAATGCAAGCGGAACTGCCACTTATTTATGGGAGCCCGGCAACTTAACCGGCTCAACGGTGAGTGTTTCGCCTTCAGCATCTACCACCTACACAGCAGTTGGAACCAGTGCAGCAGGATGCCCAAGTGCACCGCAAACAATAGGCATACTGGTAGACCCCACCCCGAGTGTTACTGCAGTAGCATCTCCTGCCACAATTTGTTCCGGAAACTCCACAACATTAACCGCTTCGAATGCGGATTTTTACACCTGGCAGCCCGGAAGTATTTCCGGTTCCACATTAAGTGTTTCACCAACTGTTAACAGCACCTATACAGTAACAGGTGAAAGTATTTTTGGTTGCTTTAGCGCACCTGTAACTGTAACTGTAAACGTTAACACTACACCAACAGTAACAGCCACAGCCAGTCCGGCAATAATTTGCTCCGGCAATTCAACCACATTAACTGCAAATAATGCATCTACCTATACATGGCAACCAGGAGGGTTAACAGGTTCAACCGTTAGTGTATCGCCCGGCGTAAGTACAACCTATACTGTAAGCGGAGTAAGCGCTGCCGGATGTCCGGGAGTAAATACAACTGTCGCCGTTACTGTAAACACCACACCAACGGTAACCGCTTCAGCAGGTGTTTCAATAATATGTTCAGGTAATTCTACTACATTAAGCGCAAGTGGTGCATCGACTTATTTATGGCAGCCGGGAGGATTAACAGGTTCAACTGTTAGTGTATCTCCAGGGGCAAACATTACTTATACAGTAGTCGGAACAAGTGCATCAGGTTGCCCAAGTGCACCAGCCACAGTACCGATCACGGTAAATACAACTCCAACAGTATCTCTTTCTGCAAGCCCGACAACTATTTGCAGCGACAGTTCAACAACTATTACAGCAAGTGGGGCTTCAACTTATACATGGCAACCAGGTAACTTAACAGGTTCAACCGTAACGGTTACTCCCTTAACAACAACAACCTATACAGTAACCGGTGTCAGTGCGGCCAGTTGTCCTTCTGCCAATCAAACTATTATTATTACAGTTAATCCTACTCCCACTATTATTGCATCGGCAAATCCGACTAATGTTTGCCCTGGTAATCCTACTACATTAACAGCTAATAATGCAACTACTTATTTATGGCAACCCGGAGGCCTTACAGGTTCGACAGTCACTGTATCACCCGGAATAAGCACAACATATACTGTAACAGGCACAAGTGCTGCAAGTTGCCCAAGTTCTCCGGTAACCATAGCTGTCACTGTTAACCCTACACCTACGATAACTGCCTCGGTAACATCTTCAACTATATGTTCAGGAATTGCAGATACGGTTATGGCTAGTGGTGCTTCAACTTACACCTGGCAGCCGGGAGGGCTAACAGGCTCAACAGTTAGTGTATCACCTGCGGCTACTACTACATATACGGTTACCGGTACAGATGCTTTGGGTTGTAACGGAGCACCCGTAACGGTAGTAATTAATGTAAATACTACGCCAACAATAAATGCGGTGACAAGTTCAGGAACCATATGTTCTGACAGCTCTACCATACTTACCGGTAGCGGGGCTTCTTCATACACATGGCAACCGGGCGGATTAACGGGATCTACTGTTAGTGTATCGCCAACTACAACTACTACATATACATTAACCGGAACAAGTGTAGCAGGTTGTACCAGCGCTTCGCAGACTGCAAGCGTAAAAGTTAATCCAACACCCACAACAACTGTTGCGCCTATTTCTCCAACCATTTGCCCGGGTGGTGATGTGAACCTGACGGCCAGCTCAACCACAGGAGCAGGCACAACGTATATATGGGCGCCTGCGGCCACATTAAGCGTATCTACCGGCAGAACCGTAAATGCTACTCCAGCATCAACCACAACATATACGGTAGTTGCTAACAAAGCAGGGTGCCCTGGTTCGCCTGTAACCGAAACTGTTACGGTTGCATTTTCCCTGACTGTAACCGTTACTCCGAATATTGCTACCATTTGTAACGGTGATAGTGTAGTATTAAATGCAGGTGGGGCTTCTACATTTTTATGGACACCGGCAACTGGCCTTAGTTGTCCTACATGCTCAAACCCATCAGCCGGGCCTAATGATACCATAACCTATAAAGTTGTTGGTTCCAGTGGCACCTGTAAGGATTCGGCAAATGCTACGGTGAATGTAAACCCCACTCCTACAGTAAGCATAAGCATTACGGGTATATCAGCATCTATATGTCCGGGTGATACTATGGGAATGACAGCCAGCGGAGCAACAAGTTATGCGTGGTCTCCGGTTACTGGTTTAAACTGTACGAGTTGCCCATCTGTAAATGCAGGGCCGGGATCAACAACAACCTATACAGTTACAGGTTCATTTGCCACAGGATGTTCTTCAACCGCAAGTCAGCAGATTATTGTATATCCTAAACCTGTAATGACATTAAACACGCATGTTGCCACTATTTGTAGCGGCGACAGTGTTACCTTAACAGCAGGCGGTGTAACCAGTTATGCATGGGCTCCGCCCACAGGATTAAATACCAATATTGGCCCGACGGTAAATGCAGGGCCTTCTGTAACAACAACCTATACGGTTACCGGTACAGGCATAGGAGGATGCAAAACAAAAGACAGTGCTAAGATCACTGTAAATACTACGCCAACAGTCAGCATAGGACCACTTAACCCAGTCATATGTTCAGGCGATAGTGTTTCATTAAATGCAACAGGAGCACCAAACTACCAGTGGATACCTGCAACGGGCTTAAATTGCAGCACCTGCGGATCGTTGAATGCCGGGCCGGGAAGTACTACCAGTTATACCCTGGTGGGAACAAGTGCGGCAGGTTGCAGGGACACCGCACGTATGACTATTACCGTAAACCCTACTCCAACTATTACTATCGCAGCATCGAACGGAACCACAATTTGTTCTTCAAAAGATACTACTGTACTTACTGCAAATGGTGGCGGTGCAACGTATACATGGTCTCCGGCAGCAGGATTGAATTCTACTACTGGTATATCGGTAAGCGCTAACCCAACAGTTACAACAACCTATACGGTTTTCTCTGCAGTGGCAAGTGGTTGCTCAAGTAAGGATAGCATTGTAATCAAAGCAAATCCTACTCCTACTATAAATGTATCGGCTGTAAATGCGGGATTGTGTTCAGGAAATTCTACTACGATCAATGCCAGTGGCGCAACAAGTTATACATGGGCGCCTAATAGCGGAATATCTGCTACTACAGGCCCTTCTGTTTTAGCAACACCTGCAAGCACTACAACATATACTATTGTAGGTGTTGGTAGCGGAGGCTGTACAGATACCAATACAATTGTAATTACTGTATCAACAACACCAACGGTTACGGTTAGCCCGGGCAACACGTCAATGTGCCCCGGCGATTCAGTAATATATAAAGCAAGTGGTGCAATATCTTATTTATGGTCAACCGGGGCAACAGCAGACAGCATAATAGCCAAGCCAACATCCACAACTACATATACAGTTACCGGTGGCAGTGTAGGTTGCAGTGCAACCGAATCAGTAATAGTTACTGTAAACACATTAACAGTTACAGGTATTCCGGTAAAATCAGCTTTATGTAACGGCGATTCAACTATAATTAATGCGGGTGGTGCAAGTACTTATACATGGTTCCCTGCAATGGGTTTAAGCGTTACCACAGGAAATGTTGTAACTACAAAACCTGCCACAACAACAACGTACACTCTTGCCGGTATTTCTGCATTTGGCTGTTCAGATACTACACATGTTATCATAACAGTGAACCCTTTACCAATAGTAAAAGCATTTTCTTCAGTACCATCCATCTGCAGTAATGGTTATTCAGCAACCTTAACAGCAACAGGTGCAAGTTCATACACATGGTCTCCTGCAATTGGTTTGAGCCCTTCAACAGGTACACCAGTAACGGCAACTCCGGCATTGTCGGCTACATATACTGTGACCGGAACAGATGGTAATGGCTGTACTGATACATCAAGCGTTTCAATTACAGTTGTCCCTCCTCCGCCAATTACAATTAATACAAACGGTGGGGATAGCATTTGTAAAGGTGCAACAGAAATACTAAGTGCAAGTGGTGCAACAAGTTATATATGGAGAACAGCTCCTGTCCAGACAACCGATAGCATTTCAGTTTCACCAACTACCAACACAACCTATACAGTAGTTGGATCTAACGGAACATGTTCGGATAGTGCTGAGGTAAGTATTGCTATTTTCTCAGGACTAACCTCCCCTATTGAATACGACACATTATGTTCAGGAAGTTCGGATGCTATCCGGACTTCAGCCATAGGTGGAAGTGCGCCTTATACCTACTTATGGAGTAATGGGCTAGGAACAAATGCCACAGCAAACATAATAATGATAACAGGGCCAACTACCTATACCTGTATTGTAACAGATGGCTGCGGAACAACCGATACAGCAATAGTTATGACTGACGGTGTTACTGCACCGAATGCAAAATTCATTGCAAGTACTGACACTGTTACAGGCGGACAATTTGTAAGCTTTATTAACAGCAATAGCGGTGCAAACAGCTGGTTCTGGGCTTTAGGCGATGGCTACCAGGCGAATCTTGATTCAGGTGTTTATTACCAGTATAACACACCAGGGACATACATTGTTACATTATGGGCCTCTAACCGTTATGGTTGTATGTCATCATACTCAGATACGGTATATGTAATTCAGAATGTGTTTATTCCGAATGTGTTTACGCCAAATGGCGACGGGCAGAATGACCTGTTTCATATTACGGTAAGTGGCATAAAAACATACAGTATTGAAATATTCAACCGTTGGGGACAAAGGATATTTATATCCAATTCACCAGATATGGATTGGGACGGAACCAGCAGCAGTGGTGTTCAGGAATCGGATGGTAACTATTACTACATCATTCACATGACCGATTACGACAACAGGCCATATACCTTTAAAGGCGATATTCAGTTAATACGATAACAGGAATTCCTTTTTTACTCCAGGAATTTCATATCCTCATCGCTCAATTTTATCTCAGTAGCTTTTAAGTTCTCTTCAAAATGTTGTAATGATGATGTGCCGGGAATAGGCAATATCCATGGTGAACGGTGTAAAAGCCATGCCAGGTTTATTTGCGCATCGGTAACCTTATATTTTTTAGCAATTGTCGATATCCTGCCGTCTTTTTTAGGGAGCGATTGGAACAAAGAAAAATAAGGTATTAACGGTATACCATTCTTTTCGCATAAAGCAAGTACTTCTTCCCCACCCCGTGTTTCACCACCATGCATTAGCGTTGCCGACTTACGTTGTGCATGTCCGTACATATTTTCAACCGTAGCAATTTGTCCCCGCGATAATGCAATTTCAATTTCTTCAGCGTTAACATTACTAACACCAACGTGCAGTATTTTTCCCTCTTTCTGCAATTCAAACATAGCATCCATCGATTCTTTGAACGGAACTTCTGACCCATGTATCACTCTAAAGTGAACCAATGTGATCTGTTCCAGTTTTAATGTGCGCAGGTTATTATCAATACTGCTGCGTAAATTTTCTGGTCTGTTGAATGGTATCCAGCTTTTATCGGGTTTTCTTGCTCCACCTACTTTGGTGCATATCACCAGGTCGGCAGGATAAGGATGCAATGCTTCTTTTATTAAACGGTTCGTTACATCTTCACCATAATAATCAGCTGTATCTAAAAAATTAATACCGCCTTTAATAGATTGTTTTAGTATCTGCAATGCTTCATCCCTGTTTTTAGGTTCACCCCAAATACCTTCACCGGTAAGTCTCATCGTTCCGTATCCGAAACGTTTTACTTTTAGTGGCGACTTACTTTTTCCTGCTATTGTTATTTCTTGTGCGAGCATATTTTAGTTTTAAGAATTTGAAAGTAAACTATTTATTGTTTCTACAGATTAGGACGGACTTATTCGGTTTTACTTTAAAACAACAATTACCTATGTCATGTATTCTCATATTCAAGTGTTACGGCAAGATTATTAATTTAATATCGACCTGTGTATCAATTAACTGATAGTGAGCCTATTGAACAACACCTGCCAATTGCACATAATTTCTTAACATTTACGTAATGTATCTACCTCAGTCCTTATATACTTTTGATTTGGAAAATTCATAGAACGTGCTATATTTGGTAAGGCGCGTTAGTCTAATTCAACTGTTTTGATCAAAAGGTTACAAAAACGTATGCATTTCAATTCAGCGAAGGTGGCAAGGCTGTTTGCTATTGCAGGATTACTTTTATCTTTTTCATTACAGGCTCAGCACAACACAACATTCTTAACACACTATGCGAGCAGCGAAACTGCTGAAGAAGCAATTACATTATTCAGCGCCAAGCTTGATTCATGCCATATATTAAATGCTGTTGCAAAACAAACAGGTGCATCGAAAGATGAGATGGTTGTGTTTTCAAATTACTACAACGATACCGTTTACAATGATCTGGCTGCTTATTCGAATAAACTTGGTACTATTATTATTAATGAAGCCGATGTTCAGCAATATGCTAAAACACTGATCAGCAGATATGTCAGCCTGTACTACAAATTGCAGCAAGTAAAGAAAGATTACCTGAACGCAGTAAAAGAATACAGTTCACCTGAAAGCCATAAACCACAGGCAACGTGTAACCCTACCTGTTCCGATATTGGTTTTGAGTCGGGGACTATGCAAAACTGGAATGGTTATTATGCCGATAATAATTCCACTGCAGCCAAAATGACCTATACTAATATAGTTGGTGGCGCCTTAGGCGCTGTAACCCAAGGTATAAATGATATTGTAAATTGTAAATACCATACTCAACCAACTTACCAGGTAAAAGTTATGAGTGGAGCAGGCAATGACCCTATTGCCGGCCCAATTATCCCTGTAGTTGCTCCGGGCGGTGGAACATATTCCTGCAGGCTTGGCGACAGCAGTGTAGGTGGTTCACGCGTGGCTATAATCGACCAATCGTTTACCGTTACGGCAGGAAATACCGCACTTAATTATATGTATGCACCCATAATTGATATGCCTGCATATAACAAGCCGCATACCTTTGGCCAGCAACCGCATTTTATTGTAACCATTACCGACGTGGCTACGGGCGATACCTTACAATGCGGCCAATACCTGGTTGCATCAAGCACGGCAAGCTCAACTTATACAGCTGTAGTATATAAGATCCCTACTTACGGATGGACCGATACAGTTTTTGTTGCACCATGGAAAACGGTTTACGTTTCGCTTCAGAATTATGTCGGGCATTGCATAAATATCCAGGCTATTGTTTCTGATTGCTTTCCTACGGCAATTGGCCCGCATTTTTGCTATGTATATTTCGATGCTACCTGTGGCCCGCATAGTATCATTGCAAGCACTCCATCGGTGTGTGGTGGCAATGTAAATCTTACCGCACCTACGGGAGGAACATATGCATGGACAGGCCCTTGCATTGTGGGTTCTACTACTGCACAAACTGTTCCGGTAAGTTGTTCGGGCACATATACAGTTACCGTTACCAGCCCCGATGGATGCTCTGACACCTTACAAAAAGTAGTGACTATAACACCAACAATGTCGGTTACCCCTTCTTCTACCAATGCCACATGTGCAGTTAAAGGAACAGCAACTGCAACGGCTACCGGAGGAACACCGCCTTATACCTACGCATGGAGCAATGGCGTGACAACTTCGAAAGATACCGGCCTTGCACCGGGTAATTATACATGCACCGTAACTGCAGCGGGTTGTACTCAAACTATTAGCATAACCATTACAGGCGGTGGCGGAATTACAACAACGCCTTCGAACACCAATGTAAAATGTCATGGAGAAAGCAATGGCAGTGCTACTGTAACTCCTGCGGGAGGAACTGCACCGTATACTTATAAATGGAACACCGGACCTACAGGCCAGACACTCACAAATATTCCTGCAGGAAGTTATACCTGTACGGTTACAGATGCAAATGGATGTGTTACTACACAAACTGTCACCATTACCCAACCGACTGCAATTATAACTGCAACCAATGCTACCGGAACCCCATGTGGTGCAACCACAGGCACAGGCAGCGTAACTGCTACAGGCGGAACATCGCCCTATACGTATGCCTGGAGCAATGGGCAAACCACATCGAGCATTAATGGGCTTGCAGGTGGTGCGTTTACCGTAAAGGTAACCGACGCCAGCGGATGCGATACTACTGCAACTATTAATGTACCTTCTACCAACGGGCCGAGAGATTCTATTGTGTCGAGTGTAAACGTATTATGCTTTGGCGGCAATAATGGAAGCGCGATTGTTGGTGTAAAGAACGGAACATCGCCTTATACCTATTCATGGAATACAACACCAGCACAAGCAACTGCAACAGCAAGTAATTTAACCGCAGGAAACTATAGTGTAACTGTTACCGATAACACCGGTTGCATTGCAACTGCAAATGTTACTATTAGCCAACCTACACAATTACGCGACTCTACTACACCAACCAATGTGGTATGCTTTGGAGGGAATAACGGCTCTGCCATTGCAGATGTAAAAGGTGGTACACCGGCCTATTCCTATTCATGGAACACGGCGCCAGTACAAACAACCGCTACAGCAAGTAATTTAACAGCAGGAACCTATACGTTAAATGTGACTGATGCCAACGGATGTAAAGATTCGGCAACCGTAACCATAAACCAGCCTACTCCACTTACACTTTCAGGTTCGGCATTTCCTATTAGCTGTTTCGGGCAATGCAATGGTTCAGCTACGGTAATACCTGCTGGCGGAACATCGGGCTATACGTATAGCTGGAGCAATGGAAGCACTATTGGTGCCGTAAACTCATTATGCGCCGGAACATATTCTGTAACTATAACCGACGCACATGCCTGCACACACGATACTACATTTACCATTATTCAACCGACTGCAATTGCATTAACCAAGAGTGATGTTGCCGCACAATGTAACCAGGCAAACGGTAGTGCAACTGTAAATGCAACAGGCGGAACACCGGGCTATACCTATAGGTGGAGCAATGGTGCAACAACAAGTACAATCAATAATATTAAAACGGGCAGCTATTGCGTAACGGTTACCGATGCCAATAAATGTACCGATTCAATTTGTGTAACTGTTCCGAATATTTCGGGAGTAAATGTTTCTATAACATCAGTAACCAATGTAAGCTGCAACGGCGGCAACAATGGCAGTGCAACCTCAGCAGGCTCGGGTGGAAATGCACCATACACCTATTCATGGGCGCCAACAGGCGGAACAAATGCAACGGCATCAAACCTTACTGTGGGAAGATATACAGTTACGTTAACCGATAATACAGGTTGCACCGATACTGCAATTGCAACCATTAACCAACCCCCACCGGTTGTTGTTACCGTACCGGGGCAAATGATATGCATTGGACAATCAGCTACACTTACTGCTACTGCAACAGGTGGCACCGCGCCATATACTTATAACTGGATTCCCGGTGGAAGCGGACAAACGATAACTGTATCGCCTACCACTACCCAAACCTATACTGTTGAAGCTACCGATGCCAATGGTTGCAATTCATTACCTATAACAGTGGTTGTAAAAGTAAGGCCACCACTTACAGTTATTGCGGGACCTCCTACCTCTTTCTGCACGGGCGGATCAGCCACTATCGGAGCAGTTGTTACCGGCGGAGACAGTGTTTACTTTTACAAATGGAGTCCGGGCAATGGAATCACATCGAGCATAAAAGTGTCGCCAACCGTAACTACCACCTATACAGTTTTAGTAAGCGATGCCTGCGGAACACAACAGGTAAAGGACAGTGTTGTAATAACTATTTTACCTCCACCGGTTGTAAACTTTACAGCCGATACACTTGAAGGCTGTTACCCGCTTTGTGTAAAATTCACTAACCTGATTACTCCGGTTGGTTCAATTAGTTCGTGGAGCTGGACCTTTGGAGATGGTGGAACATCAATATCTCCCGATACCACATATTGTTACAATTCGCCCGGAGTCTTTACCGTAAGCCTTTCGGTAAAAAGCAATAACGGTTGCACCGCTTCAGAAACCATACCGAACATGATCAATGTATACGATCATCCGCATGCCAATTTCACATTCTCCCCGCAGCCTGCAACAATACTTGATCCTTTAATTTATTTCACCGACCAATCAACTGACAAGTATGGAATACAAAGTTGGTTCTGGCAATTCGGCGATCCTGCTAATTCAACAAGCACCGTTAAAGACCCGAACTTTACTTACCAGGATACAGGCAGTTATTGCATAGATATGCAGGTTACCAATATGCATGGCTGCACCGACCAGATACAAAAATGTCTTATAGTAGAACCTCTGTTCACCATTTATGTTCCTAATGCATTTACACCGAATGGCGATGGAAAGAACGACCTTTTCACCGCCAAAGCAGTAGGAATAAAAACTTACGAAATGTGGATCTTTGACCGTTGGGGTATGCAGTTATACCATTGCACCAATATCTATGACGGCTGGAACGGCAAGGTACAAAATGGTTCTGGTGTTATGTGTGAAGAAGACACCTACGTGTGGCTCATAAAGGTTGAAGATGTCTTTGATAAAGACCACAGCTATGTCGGCAGGGTTTCTATTATCAAATAACACTTTACAAATTTATTTCTCTCTTATTTATAATACATTTTGGGCGTTCCCCTTTGGGTCGGGCTATACGCTTTCACTCCTCGCTCCGCTTCGGGGTAACCGCTACTATCCCTAACGCGAAAATACATGCGTTGAGTTATAAATAGGCAAAAGGTGGGCGCGGGTTAGCTGTTCGTAATGCGAGTATAGGTAGTTCAGGCAAGCAAGGAGCAAGAGCCGCCCCAAAAATTAAGACCACCTGGTAAGACTGCTTACTTGCTCGCAACTGTGAAGCCCGATGTAATCATATCATCAACAAAGCTTAATTAAAAATTATTGGTGAATTTCCCGGCTTATAACATCCTTGCCATCTTCCTGTAAGGTTTTAATGGCAGCCATTCTATGGTCTTCGCAATGGTCTTTGTTATCGGTAGGTGGTGGCACATAACTTCTGTAGTTATTGGTATCCAATTTATCGAGTATAACTTCTGCTTTCAACTCATGCATAAATTGCCTCTTTTGTTTAAGCAGGTCGGTATTATCATTATAGGTTATGCTAAGTGTCTGTGAAAAGTAATAGGGCAATCCAGCTTTTACCGGTTGCAATTGCATGTAATAAAATTCTGTAATAGGCTCGTTGCTTAACTTGGTTGTAAACGATAACATAGTTATAACAACCGCAAGGCCCAATACATTCGCTATTTTACCAAAAACTCTTAACATGTTAAAACTCATCGAGTACCTGTTCGGTTGCCGATGCCGGCTTTGATTCCAATACACTAGGGTCACGGTCGCCGTTATCGTGAATGTCCTTGCCATCCAGATCATGTTCAACAAATCTTCCTGTGCTGTCGAATTTCAGATGAAAGGTATTTTCAATATCAGCTATCTCTACGTAATACATAGCAGCTTTACCTTTGCTATCCATATCTTCCTCCACGTTTAATATTGTGGCGCCCGGATGTTTATTGGTAATGTAGTTCAGCACATCGTGCAGAAGCATTTTTTCTAATTTAACCGGGTTTAGTGTTGTAAGTGTCATACTATTTGGTTTTGCAGGCAATACACCCGTTATTACTCAATGACGATCGTGATCCTCATGATGTCCTTCATCGTGGTGGTGTCCATCATCATGAACATACGCCACGCATCCTTCCAGTGAAAACACAACCAGAAAAGAGAATATAAAAAGCAGTTTTTTCATTTTGTTTCTTTTTCATTACCAGATTAATTTCTGATACAAAACAAAATTGAATCATTACCAGCTAAAACCTGTTATACAAAACTTATAATAACTTGTATTATATACGGGTTAAGTAGGAAATAAGGCTGGGGATCAGAACATCTAAGGTAAATTAGATATCATTTTGGCGGGGTTGTTGAAAACCCAATCATCTTTCTATTTTAGGACCAAAATGGTCGTAGTAAATTTGCTTTGTCCGCCATAGCTTTATGCGAAGGCGGGTAAAGACCCACCATACCCACTTCTGGCAAAAGGAAAAGGAAAGAAGCGGAATATGAAATTGTTCTTTGAAATTGTCAACCTCACCTTATATCCCTCTCTTTAAAATAGGAGAAGGAGGAAATGGAATTATTCTCTGTGTAGCTCTGTTTACTCTGTGTTGAAATTTTTAACAACATTGTAAATTGGTTGGAGGGTTTACACTTTACACAAAAATTTCAGGGGTATTTTTGATGAATATCAGTAAGTTAAGGGTTTACAAATGGCAAAAAGTGTAAACCCCCGTTTGAAGTGTGAAAAAGGGTTTCATGTTTTCGAGAAGTGAAACACCTTTATATATTGAAAATCAATTAATTGAAAAATAAAGCAGGCTTGAAATCGGAAACACCTTGCATTCAATTACGAATTAGGAATTACGAATTAGGGATCAAATGCACAAATACAGTTTCATAGTTATAAGGCTGTTCGCGTTAGGGATTACTCGTGAGCGCTTATTTTATTTTGAATTCGTGAGGCTTCGCGTTGCAGCGGAAAGCCCACAGCCGACCATAGGAGGCGAGGACTTACAGCGGATAGCCCGTCGGCTTTGCAAAGCATTGCCGTAACGCCCAAATAAACCAATAAAAACTACATACTTCGACAGGCTCAGTATGACTCGAGTGAAATTTAAAATACAGGTAACACTACAATGTTATATTCGGCGCTGAATCGTTTTAATCCTGTATTTTGATATGAAAAAGATATTCTCATTATTCCTGTTTTTAGTTTCGTTTTGTATTGCAACCCAAGCACAATTATTTAGTCCCGGCCACCGCATAAAATGCTATTTCACACGTCCGGTAGATACAACAGTAGCACAAAGTGAAAAAGCAATCTCACTGATACGCACTGCGGGAGATACAGTTATAGCCTACATTAATCGTGCAAAATATACACTCGATATTTTAATGTACGATCTTGTGGAAGACAGTACCTGGTTTGAACAGGGCAACATACCGAACATTGCTCTGGCTGTAAACAATGCCTATGCACGTGGAGTAAAAATACGTTGGATATCGAGCATACTCGATACTGCCTATTCACCTAACACCGGACTTGACAGTATAAATAAAAACATACCCGTATTGCATAGCCCGAGCGGTGGCAACTATGGTATTATGCATAATAAAGTAATGATAATTGACGGCCGTTCATCGAACCCGCATGATGCAATTACATGGACGGGTTGCATGAACTGGGAACCGGGACAGATAGATAAGGATGCCAACAACCTGGTTATTATACAGGACTCTGCTTTTGCACATGGCTACCTGATGGAGTTTAACCAGATGTGGGGTGATACGGTGGAAGGCGGCAAGCCTAACCAGTTCGGGCCTTACAAAAAAGATATTACACCACATAATTATTATATAGATGGTGTGCGTATTGAGTCGTACTTCAGCCCGAGTGATTCAGTGAACTACCACATTCTATCTTTCCTTGCAACAGCAAAAACCGAAGTTGATTTTGGCGTATTTGAAATGAGCGTGACCGCTGATGCCAATGCATTGGTGGCTTTACCTAAAAGGGGTATTTACACAGCCGGTATTATAGACCAGTATACCTTACAGTATTCTACCTACGGCATACTCAGTAATGGACTAGGAGCTATGATGCAGATATATGCAGGTAGCGATTCACTGTTCCATAACAAATATGTAATTGTTGATCCTTGCGATATGAAAGCAGGCCCGGCAGTGTTAACCGGTTCGCACAACTGGACCAATGAAGCGAATGTGTATAATGACGAGAATACCATCATCATCCATGACTCTACCATTGCCAATTTGTTTTACCAGGCTTTTTATGCGGAGTATTACAGCCTTGGCGGAACACTAACCCAGCATTGCATTCCACTGGGAATAGATGAAGTAAAACAGGATAATATAATGACTATTTATCCTGTGCCCGCTCACAACTATATTTCGATAAACATGCCTAACATGGAACAAAATTCTGTTTACCATATTTATAATGTAATGGGGCAAAATGTAGTAAGCGGAATACTCAATACTTGTACAGAGCGGTGATGCAGCGTTCAGCAGTAAGTTTGTAAAAGAGTAGAGAATGCTATTACGAATAGATGAATGAAAACTTCTTCTTCAGATTAAGAAATGGCCTTTCAAGTAATTTATACGACAGCATGGAAATGAGAATTGTTGAAGCAATAGCCATTGAAAAATAAACTAACTCCATTTGCCATCCTGCTATATCACGGTTATATAAATATTTAACGGCCTCCATACTTAGTATGCGCATAATAGGATGATAGAGATATAAGCCATAGGAAAGAGAACCGAGATATGCCATCCATTTATATTTAAGCTTTATTACCGATTGTGGATTAGTTGCAAGGTTAAGAACCAGGTACGCAAAGAGGGTAGAATAGAACTCCTGGTTAACGAGCGGAATTTCAATACGCATAACTAATAGAAACAGGGTAATACCATATACCAACCATTGAATATTTTTACGGTATAAGAACTGTAATATACTCTGGTTGTTGTTTACAAACAAATATGCTGCTATACCACCAAGAGCCATGCAGCTAAAGCGATAATCGAACAACGTTTTTGATATTAAATTGAACCTGATGAAATAATAATAATTGTCCTTATATATATAAGTAAGCATTAACATAGCCGCACGTACAGCAATAACCGAAATGATTATTATATAGCAGGTTCTTAAAAACCTGTTCGACTTGCGGACGATCATTGGCCAGAAAAGATAAAATGCTTCTTCAACCCTTACCGTCCATGTTGGCCCGATTGATTCCGGAAAGCCGCTACCGGCAAACAGTAACGGAGGTATAAACAATATGTATGACAGCAAGCTTCTCCAGAAATGGTTATTTAATCCCTTCGTATAATCGCCATAAAAAGCATGTCCGAAATGTGGTAGTATAAAAAAAGCGACTATCATAATAAAATAATAGAGTGGCCATATTTTCAATATCCGGCGTATATAAAAATCTTTAAGGCTTATGAAGCCGGTATCTTGTTTTTCCTTCAGTAAAAGAAATGTGATAAGGAAACCACTAAGAACAAAAAAAAGAGAGACATCAATATTTCCCCACAATTCGAAATAGCTTATCCAACCAACCGCTTCGTTACCATGATTTACTTTGGTTCCTTCTATATGAAGTAAAAGAATAACCATAGAACCTAAAAACCGCAAGCCATCGAGGTTAGGAAAGTGAATTTTTTCTTTGGGTTTCATTCGCGGGGTTTTCATTAAAAACTACACACAGTTACATACCATTGATTTTATGAATAAATAAACGAGAACCTTTTTTTGAGATTGAGGAACGGTTTTTCAAGTAATTTATATGATAACATAGAGATAAGTATCGTTGTACTGATCGTCATACTATAATATAAAACCTGCATTTGCCAGCCTGCCACTTCGCTATTAAAAACACGCTTAATAACTTCGAGGCTGAGTATGCGCATAATGGGATGATATAAATACAGTCCGTAAGACAGTGAGCCAAGGTAAGCCATCCACTTTGCCTTTAACTTTATTACAGAATGCGGATTTGTAGCAAGATTAAGAACCAGGAAAGCAAACAGAACAGAATAAAACTCATTATTGATAAAAGGAATACTCGTTTTGGTGAGGAAAATTACCGCTAACACCAAATAAACTATCACCTGCACATTTTTCCGGTACAGATATGACAACGCTTTTTCATTATTATTCACAAAAAGATAAGCCGCAATTCCGCCAAGGGCCATACAACTTATCCGGTATTCTGAAAATATTAGTGCAAGCCCATTTAACCTGATGTAGTAATAGTAATTCCCTTTCAACATATATGCAGCCAACTCAGTTCCTTCTCTGATGGCGATAGTTGCAATAATTATAATGAAACATGTTCTTAAAAAACTTTGAGATCTACGAACAATCATAGGCCAGAAAAAATAGAAAGCTTCCTCTACTCTTACAGTCCAGGTAGGGCTTATTGCTTCAGGAAGACCTGCGCCCATAATAAGTACCGGCGGGACAAACAGAAGGTATGCCAGCAATGCTTTAAAATAATGACTATCCAATCCCAGGGAATACTCTCCATAAAAAGGCAATAAAGGCAATACAAAAAAACCGATTATCATTATAACATAATACAATGGCAATATTTTTAATGCCCTGCGCACATAATAGTTCTTAAGCTTTATATTGCCTGTTTCCTGTTTTTCCTTCAGCAGTAAAAATGTAATAAGAAAACCACTTAGAACAAAAAAAAGTGAAACAACAATATTACCCATCGATTCATAAAAATTGATCCAGGTAACTGGTTCATCACCATGCCTTACTTTTATTGTCTCAATATGAAACAACAGAATAAGCATTGAGCCGATGAACCGCAGCCCATCAAGATTCGGGAAGTGAATTTTTTGTTTTTCTGTTGTCAATGCAAATCAAATTTCATTTCATCCTTTCTTCCATCTGCCTCACTATATTTTTCTTAGTCTCTTCCCATTCCGTATCTATAATGCTAAAGTACACAGAGTTCCGTATAAAGCCGTTATCCAATATCCTGTCCTTCCGGAATATGCCTTCAAACTTCCCTCCTATTTTTTGTATTGCTGTGCGGGAGCGTATGTTGCGTTCATCGGTCTTTAGCTGCACACGATTTGCTTTCAATACTTCAAAACAAAACGTGATGAGCAATAACTTACACTCAAAGTTTATAGCCGAACCCCAATATGGTTTTGCTATCCAGGTAAACCCTATTTCTAGTTTTTTGTCTTTAGGTGCAATATCAAGAAACCTGGTTGAACCGATCAGCTTTTTAGTCTGCTTATGCTGTATAACAAAAGGGTAATGATTACCCTTTTCTCTTTCCTCTAATGCTGTATTATATATTTTATCGAACATATTAGGATTAGAACCATCGCCGGGTATGAATTGCCAGAGCTCTTTATCAGCCGCTGCAATGCGCAGTTCATCAAAATACTCTTTCTCTAATGGAATAAGATCAACCAATTGTCCTTTTAAAACTGTCGGGTGTTTTATCCAGTGCTCGACCATAAAAATGCGGTTTTGATTAAACACACCAAAGGTAGAAAAAGAGCGATTCTGAAACAGTAGAACAGGCAAGTGTATTTTTATTACGTTTGCTCAAACAATATGATTTTATATTTGCAAAAAACTAATTGATCATGAAAAATGTAGCGGTTATAGGTTCAGGTACCATGGGCAACGGAATTGCCCACACATTTGCACAGTGCGGATACAACGTTGCACTCATAGATATTTCGGCCGATGCACTGGCAAAGGCAATTGCAACTATTGGCAAGAACCTTGACAGGATGGTTACCAAAGGATCTATAACCGAACAGGACAAAGCCAATACCCTGAAAAACATAAGCACACATACCGAGCTTTCCAAAGGTGTAACAGGTGCAGGATTGGTTGTTGAAGCCGCTACCGAAAACCCTGATATTAAATTCAAACTATTCCGCGACTTGGATAGCCTTTGCGCACCTGATACTATATTAGCAAGTAACACATCTTCTATATCCATTACCAAGATTGCTGCACAAACCAAACGTGCCGATAAGGTTATTGGCATGCACTTTATGAACCCTGTACCGGTTATGAAACTAGTAGAAGTTATACGTGGTTACAATACATCTGATGCTGTTACCGCAACAATAATGGACCTTTCCAAAAAGCTGGGTAAGATACCTACCGAGGTGAACGATTACCCGGGCTTTGTGGCTAACCGTATATTAATGCCTATGATAAACGAAGCTATTTATACCTTATTTGAAGGCGTTGGCGGTGTAATGGAAATTGATACGGTTATGAAGCTTGGTATGGCGCACCCAATGGGACCATTGCAACTAGCTGACTTTATAGGGCTTGATGTATGTCTTTCTATTCTGCGTGTATTGCACGATGGTTTAGGTAACCCTAAATATGCACCCTGTCCATTACTGGTAAATATGGTAATGGCAGGAGACCTGGGTGTGAAATCGGGAACCGGTTTTTATAAATACACAGCTGGCTCAAAAGACTTAGTGTTAGCGCCAAGGTTTGCATAGTAAATAATTCTCGTCATTGCCGCAATCTCATCTTTCTTGTTTGCCCTATACCCCTTGAGGGAGTTTTGAACAGTATTCCTTCTTAATTTTTAATTAAAAGTCTTGGGCGAGGAATTGGATTTCCTGTTTGCCTCAAAATTCCTAATTAAATGAAGGGTATCTCAGGGGGTGTACACTTTTTGGCATTTGTAAACCCTTAACATGTTGATATTCATTTAAAACACCCCTAAATTTTTTGTGAAAGTGTAAACCCCCCATTGCACACTTATTCCTTGTTCCTTAAGGACTTACCTATAAAATATATTTCAAAGAACAATTCCTTCCCTTCTCCTTTTTCAAGGAAAGGCAGAATGAGGCCTGATGCAAAGTTAAATCCGCTAAACGTAAATTAAAATGAAAAACCTGTGGAGTTTTCAACTACCTCTGATCTATCTGAATTGCTTGGTTTATTGCAATTATCAAATCATCAAATTACCGAATCACCAAATCCTTAGTTCTTCACCACCTTAGCCGTATAGCTAAGTTCAGTGCCGGTAACTTTTACAAAGTACACGCCAGTAGGTAATGCGCTGGTGTTAAGCGTAGCAGAATGATTAACGCTACTTGCATTTCTTTCATTTACCACTTCTCTGCCCAGCATATCGAAGAGTAAAATATCTACTGCACCATTGTCGGTCGTTACATTCAGTTGAGACGTGAATGGGTTAGGAAATATTTTAACTGCATCGTCGCTCATGTTTGATGCAATACCTGTAGGCGCACCATTGCCTGTCCAGGTAGCATCCCAGCCTGCTGCAGTGGTAGCGCAGTCAGACCTGAATTCAATACATAAAGCAGGGCTCGATGAAGTAACTGTTGCAGGAGTTGTTGTACCTGTAAAGGTTCCTATGATAGGAGCAAATACATTGTTGCCATCGTGCACGAACATATAGTCCCATGTGCTTTCAGTAGCAAAGCTGTTGAACTTAAGTGTTACCGTTTTGGCACCTGTAGGAGCAATAATGTACAATGAGTTTTCGTCTTCATTATAATTTGCCGATGGCCCGCCGTCATCGTAAAAATTACCGGTTGCGGCTGTATAAGTAGTATAAGTAGGCGATACATCATTGATCAGTTCATCGTAATATTTCCAATCCCAGTTAGCACCAGGATCGGTGTGGGTTTGGTTGGGGTAATGCTGGTGCCCTTTAATAAGTGTACATGCGCCGGGTATAGTAGCATTAGCATAATCTGTTGTTGCAGCCCATGGCCAGAACGCTACTCGGGTGCTTAAAATATTGAATGTAGGGCAAATGTGTGAGCTTACCAGCTTAGCTGATGTAGTGTACATTGCGGTAGTGTACCAACCCGTTTGCGCTGCATAGCCTTCATGCTCGATACCCACGGTATAGCCATTTTCGCTACCTACGTGCCATGCCTTATCTGACTCGTGCACCATTTGTGTTATCTGCCCGTCAGATGAACGAATGCAATAATGTGCAGACACTACCGAACTACAATTTTGAAACCATGAGATAGAAGACGCATAACTACCTTCCATATCGTGTATTACAATAGCAGTGACTGCCATGGTACGGCCTGCCGTATAATCGCAGGTTGCAGCAGGGTTCCATATAGCGCCTGAATAATCGGCACCAGTACCTTGTGGGTTATTTGCAGAACCGGAACGTTTGTCATCCATTCCCTTTATATCTTCAATAGAATTGCTTGGAGAAGTAAGCATGCGGTAGGTATCATCTCCAAATACTTTTCTGATATCGATGGTATAGCTTGGCAATTTGTAGAATTTCTGGTAGTCGGCACGGTTCAAAAAATCGAGCATAACATATATGTCTGAGTTCAGGGCAAAACGCTGGCCTGCAGTAGAACTTGGCAATTCACTGAGTGCTGATAATACCTGCACCTGTTCTTCAATGTTATTACTTTTAATATTCAGCACTTCCTTTTCTTTAGTATATGCGGCCGCATATGCCAATATATTCTTCTCGGGGCTATTGATAATATCTTCTTTACTGTAGCCTGATAAAGAAGCAATGAGCAATAAGTTATTATGGAAATAGTCCTTACCATCTAATGTTAAACCCATAACACCATAAGCTAATGGTATACCGGTACAACTTGGTGCTTCATTAGCTGTATGTGTAATATGGTTGAAACGGGTATGGTTATAAGCAACAGCCTCGAGCATACCAACCGGCACAGCAGGATACTTTTGATAGGCTTCAGCGAAATAGGCCTCGTAAGGATTTGGCACCATAGCCGAATGGCTGGGTTGTGCACTTACTAATTTGGCAGATACTAATGCGAAGGCAATAAAGAAGGTAGCTTTTTTCATGCACAACATGTTTAATTCTAACAAATATAGTAAATAAACATGAGAATCTAAAGCGTTTAGATGAATTATTTCATGCCATATTGCAAGTGCTTCATAAAATCGATTTAGATATGCTACACGCTCAACAAATAAATACTTCTTTAAAAGTGCACAGGTTAAAATTCTTTACTTTGCACCCTCTATTTTTCCATCATGCAAAAGAAAATATTACTCCTCGGCTCGGGCGAATTAGGTAAAGAACTGGTTATTGCACTGCAACGTTTAGGCCAACATGTTATAGCGGCCGATAGTTATGCAGGCGCCCCGGCTATGCAGGTGGCACATGAGTTTGAAGTAATAAACATGCTCGATGGAAATGCATTGGATGCCATTGTGGCCAAACACAAACCCGACCTTATTGTGCCGGAAATAGAAGCCATACGTACCGAACGTTTTTACGAATACGAGAAGCAGGGTTATACTGTAATACCCAGTGCACGTGCTGCAAACTTTACCATGAACCGTAAAGCCATACGCGACCTTGCTGCAAAAGAACTCGGTGTGCGGACCGCTAAATATCAATATGCAACTACGCTCGAAGAATTCAAAAAAGCTATCGAAGAGATAGGAATACCCTGCGTGGTAAAACCGTTAATGAGCAGCAGCGGTAAAGGGCAAAGCGTGGTAAAAACAAAAGATGATATTGAAAAAGCATGGAACTATGCTATGGCAGGTAGCCGTGGCGATTATAAAGAAGTGATCATAGAAGAGTTCATTAAATTCCATGCGGAGATTACATTGCTTACCGTTACACAAAAGAACGGGCCAACATTATTCTGTCCGCCAATAGGCCACAGGCAAGAGCGTGGCGATTATATGGAAAGCTGGCAGCCTTGTGTAATATCTGATAAAGATTTAGAAGAAGCCCGCGACATGGCAGGCAAGGTAACCAAAGCATTAACCGGTGCAGGCATTTGGGGTGTTGAATTCTTCCTGACCGATAAAGGAGTTTATTTTTCTGAACTGTCTCCCCGTCCGCATGATACGGGCATGGTAACATTAGCCGGCACACAAAACCTGAGCGAATTTGAGTTACATGCCCGTGCTATTTTAGGCCTGCCTATCCCTGCAATTACCTTAGAACGGACAGGTGCATCGGCTGTAATATTGGCAAGTAAGGAGGGACAGAAACCAATTTTCACTGGGATAGAAAACGTATTGAGTGAACCGATGAGCGACATACGTATATTTAATAAGCCCACTACCCGCCCCTACCGCCGTATGGCTGTAGCTTTGGCGTATGATAAAGTCGGGGCCGATGTAAATGCAGTAAAAGAACGTGCCATTAAACTGGCTAAAAAAGTTCTTGTTTCGCCTGAAATTAAATTGTAGCTTTGTAACAGAACACAATTATGAAATTACGCTTTTACACTATCATTTTCCTAGCAGTCCTTTTCCTGGCTTCATGCTCATCGTCAAAAGCCCCTGTAGGCGGTTGGCATAAAAAAGACCATTGGTATGCCCCAAGTAACTGGCACTTCAGAACTAAGCCTGCGCGTTTTTAATTTCATTTTTATTAATATTATTTTCTTCTTTTCAATAAAATACGATTTTTGTATTGTTTAAAACACCTCCATATTTATGAAGATAAGAATGTACCATGTTGATGCTTTCTCTGATAAACTTTTCTCAGGAAACTCTGCAGCAGTCTGCCCGCTCGATAAGTGGCTAAGCGACCCTGAAATGAAGGACATTGCTATGGAGAACAACCTGGCTGAAACCGCTTTTTATGTGAAAGAAGGAGAGCAATATGGAGTGCGCTGGTTTACCGCCAATGGTGTTGAGGTTGACCTTTGCGGCCATACCTCATTGGCTACGGCACATGTGTTATTTAACTACGAAGGGCATAAGGGCAACGAGCTACAATTCAGGTCGCGCAGTGGAATATTGAAAGTAAGAAAGAACGGAGATATACTTACTCTTAATTTCCCGACCGATGTATACGAACGAGTAAAGACTCCCGGTGAGTTAGCCATAGCCTTAAACATTCAGCCTAAGGAATGTTACCAGGGAAAAACCGATTACATGCTTGTTTTTGAAACCGAAGAACAGGTATTGAAACTGAAGCCCAATTTCAGATCTATGATGATGGTTGAAGCACGCGGAATAATATGCACTGCCAAAGGAACAAAATCAGATTTTACTTCACGTTTCTTTGCGCCCCAAAGCGGTATAGATGAAGACCCGGTAAGCGGTTCATCGCATACTACCCTCACCCCCTATTGGGCAAAAGTATTGGGCAAAAAAGAAATGACTGCCATACAATTATCTGAACGCGGGGGCCATCTTACCTGCGTCGACCTGGGTGATCGGGTAGAGATAAGCGGCAAAGCCATTACCTATATGATAGGTGAGATAACGTTTGTATAATTCATTCACTCTTCATTTGCATTGTATAATTTCATGAAAATTAAAGTCATGAAAAACTATCTTTTTTGCCTGTTTGCATTTATTCATTGCACTGCAAATTGCCAAAATGTAACATTGCTTAAAGCCACATCGCAACACTGGGCCGGTGGAGTAGCCGGCCATCATGGTAACAATTACTTAATAAGTATTGAGAGCAGCGATACAACAATCGCCCCCGATACCATTTGGATAGGCCAGGATTTTTATAAGATTCGTTACGTTCCCGGTGATACCGTAACACGAAAGATAAATAAGAGTATTAAAACTGTTACCTATAACTTATATGCCGGCGAAAGCTATAACGACATGAGGCGTTATTATTACCATGGCGACACAGTTAAGAACGGTGCAAGAAGGCCGACTAAGAATTATACCGGGGCAGCTGCTGTTTCATATAGGTATAAGCACAAACAGTATCTTATAATCGTTAAGTCATTTCAGGTACTACCAGGGCTTAATTACCCGTAGCTAAGTTTCTGAATATCAGCATGTATGCCAAAACAAGGTAAAACACCTCTTTTTCATCGTAATTTTCCTCTTTTTCATCATAAATATCATCTTATTTACGTAACTCTACTAGGTATATATACGTAGTAATTACTATTATTCGTACATTTGAGTAATTGCTTGAGGATGAGAGGTAACTATACTTATTTAATCTTTATTTGGTTAATATTGGTGGCTTTGCCTGTAAATGCAGGCAATTCATACAGTATAGCCACCGGTAATTACAGCACTAACATATGGTCTACTGCAAGTTGCGGCGGAGCAACCTGTTCCTGTGGCGCGGGTTCCGATATTGTAATATGCTCGGGTACTACTGTAACCTATACAGGTGCTTTTGTAGTAGGCCCTGGTGGCAATGCCAATAGCCTTACTATTAACACCGGGGGTACTTTTATTACTACCGGTGATATGACCTTTAAAAACGGCAGCACAGTAAATATTGCCTCAGGTGGAACACTTACAGTAAAGGGAAACTTTGCCAATAATAATAACAGTACAGGTATTACTATAAATGGCTCCCTGGGTGTATCCGGAAGCGCAACCTTTGGTAATGGCTCTACCGTTACCGGCACGGGCTCCGTTGCGGTAAGCGGCACCACTTCTGGTGGAGGAACTGTTTTTGGAGGCTCCACCGGATGCGGTGGGTGCGTCCTTGCTATACAACTGGAATCTTTTACGGCAGTGTATAATAACGACGCGGTTTCGTTGGCTTGGACAAGCGAAACAGAAACAAATAATAGTTATTATACAATTGAGCATACTACAGATGGAATAAACTACACTGTTTTAACACAAGTTAAAGGTGCAGGAAACTCAAGCACACCGCATAATTATTCAAGTGTTGATCCTTCTCCGGAAAATGGCCTTAATTATTACAGGTTAAGCCAAACAGATTTTGATGGAACCACTACTTACCTGGGAATTGTACCGGTTACCGTTAATATTTACGTGAGTGGTGTTAAAGCATTCCCGAACCCGGCTAAAAATAAATGCATTGTGTCATACAATGACACGAAAAACGAAAGTTTTCAATTTTCCGTGTACGATTGCACAGGTAGGGAAATAAGCTCTGCCCCGGCCGACGCTGCACCAGGAATAAATTCCTTTGAAGTGGATGTTTCAAAATTTCCGGCTGGAATGTATTTTGTAAGCTTCCCTGTTAATGGGCTGGTGGTAAGAACCAGGTTCATAAAAAACTAATATGTTTCTTTCTTGCTTTGTAACAAAAGCACACATCCTCCTGTATACATACTGTAGAGGCTTTGGAGTGTTATGCGACTAATTTCCTGTCGCAACTAATATTTTGGTGATGAGTATTTTATACATTTGCTAAACAAAGATGGCTATGAAATTTATTTTTACCACAATTTTATCTCTGTTGCTTTTTAATGTTTGTATATCGCAAACTGAAGAGCCCTGCCCTGTTGAAGGCAGAAGCCCAAGTGATATAGCAAAGCGAATGAATGTTTTGAAGAACAGGGACATAACAAACGGTGTTGCAAACCCGAATATAGTTGCCGATTCTATTTTAAAGGGTGGACCAGAGGATACCGGAAAATATAAAAACAGCGATTATGCTACTGTAACCGGTTATGTATTAGGAGCAGACGATGCCGGGCCTGAATCATGTAATTGTTTCAGTAACGATACCAACAAACAGAATATCAAGATATACATTGGCCAGAACTTATCATCGTGGAAGGATTCCGTTTTTGTTGTCGAAATAACACCTCCTTTCAAAAAACTGCATCGTGAAATAAATGCAGATGGGCTAATAGGACTAAAAATCACTGTTACCGGCAAGATGATGTATAATTTTGAGGCCAAGAAATTCGCCCTTAATGCCTGTAGCAAATGCCGCACAACAGATCGTAAAACAGCCTGGGAAATTTGTCCGGTGACAGATATTCAAGTAACACCTACACCAGTGCCTGCAACTATACCGGCAAAGCCAAAATAAATTACTTATTCAAATACCTGTACGGTAGCGGTACGTTCTACAAGATCGCTGAAATGCCCGTTATACCGCGTGGCACGCACCATGTGGTTATCTATCCAGTGGTAATTACCACCGCGTGGTTTGCCTACTAATAAGCCATGATATTTAAAACCATTATCCTTTAACCATTTTTCGGTAATAGCCCTGTGCGCTTCGGTACGTGAGGTAAAGAAGGTTATAATGTGTCCTTCGTCGTACCATTTGTTGCAGGTAGCCAATGCATCAGGAAAAACCTTTGCAGTGCCCATGCGTTCAGGCTCTTCATTAGGTATGTCTTCGCAAACAGTACCATCAATATCAATTAAAAAATTCTTTATATGAGGCGGAAGAACAGGCGATACCTTTTTACCATTCTCTTCTTTAGTAACTAAATTACCCTTGTCCTTTGTCATTGTTTTTTAATTATTGCGTAAATTTAATGATGTTTATCAGAACATTCTATCTTTTTCGGCAGACAGCCTATTATTATGGTTGTACTGAATATCATTCAAAAAACCGATATTTACATTAGCATAATACCGGCAATATGAGGAGGTTTTTACTATGTGGATTTCTGTCACTGTTTTTAACCGTACAGCTATGTAATGCCCAGGAAAGTAAATTATTTACTCAGCCCTTATTTTCTCATGCAACATATTCTAATAAAGCGGTCGGCATTTTCAACAACTATTCTTTTGCTACATCGTCACTAAGTGTTCCCTCCTATCGCTTAAATTATGAATTGCCCAAAGCGGCAGTTTTTTGCAGGCTGGAAGATGCACTGTACAAACACTTTAACTTCTGGATAAAATTCAGAATGGGGAACGATGACAGGTATAGTAATTAACCAGTAAATTGTTTTCATAGCTTTGTACAAGTAATATTATGAAGATAAAACATTTCCTGTTATTCCTTGCTGTTGTTTTTGCAGTTATCATGTTCTCTTGTAATAACACCAATAACACAAGTGGTGTAGTTATAACCATGCAGCGCGATACTATATGGCATGCACCCGATAGTTTATTGCTTTCAAAAGAACCTAATGCAGATTTGATCCGCTACGGAAGAAAGCTAATTGAAAACACATCGTACTATTTAGGGCCCAAAGGTACAGTTGCGCAACTCAGTTGCGGACTCAACTGCCAGAACTGCCATCTTGAAGCCGGGACAAAACCGTATGGAAATAATTATGCATTGGTAGCCTCAACCTATCCGCGTTTCAGGGCAAGGTCGGGTACTGTGGAAACTATATATAAACGGTTGAGCGATTGCTTTAACCGTAGCCTGAATGGTAAAGCACCTGACTCAACCAGTAAAGAAATGCAGGCTATGGCAGCTTATATAGTCTGGATTGGAAAAGATGTAGCAACAGGAAAAACACCTGTTGGTGCAGGTGCCATTGAATTGAAGTATCTGGATCAGGCTGCTGATACAGTAAAGGGGAAAGAAGTCTACTTGCAGGAATGTAAAGTCTGCCATGGAGATAACGGTGCAGGATTGTTGAATGCAACGGGTATAGGTTATCAATATCCTCCACTGTGGGGAAAGAATAGTTACAATACCGGTGCAGGTATGTATCGCATAACCAGGCTTGCAGCATTTGTAAAAGCCAATATGCCTCAGGGTGCAACTTATACTAACCCTTCACTTACCGATGAACAAGCATGGGACGTAGCTGCATTTATTAATTCGCAAACAAGGCCAGTGTTCGATGCAGGCAAGGACTGGCCTGATATTTCTACCAAACCTGTTGACTATCCTTTCGGTCCTTATGCCGATGATTTTACTGAAGCACAACATAAATACGGGCCTTTCAAATCCATTGCCGATGCAAGGAAACAAGCAAATAAAAAGAAAGTATGAGCGAAGAGAAATGTAAACATATAGCAGGCTTGTGCAATTGCAGCAGTGAACAGATACAGAACGAAGCGGCAGAAAAAAAGAAACACGATTACAGCAGGCGTGAATTTATAAAGTATGGTGGCATGGGTTTGCTCGGCGCTAAAATGAGCCCTGCCCTAACCTACTGGCTGCAAGATGCCGGCAAGCTGAAAGAAATGACAAACAATGCTGCGGTAAAAAATGGCAAGGCACAACACTTCACTATTTTACATACAGCCGATATTCATGGCCAGCTCGATATACACGATGAGTTCTTTTGGGAAGACAATAAGGATGTGTACAAAAAGCGTGGTGGCTTTGCAACGCTTAAAACCATGCTTAACCAATTACGTGCAATGAATCCAGGTAACACATTATTGGTAGATGGTGGCGATTGTTTCCAGGGTAGTGGTATTGCTGCGCTTACACAGGGGCAAGCTTTGATGCCGCTCATCAACAACATTAAATACGATATGGTTTTACCCGGCAACTGGGAAGTTGTATACGGTAAAAAAATGATGGTGAAGGATATGAACGATTACACGGCGGTCAAGATATGTGCAAACATGTTCAACGATGATGATAAGCACGAGTTAATGTTTCCCCCATACCAGGTATTTACACTGGCAGGAATTAAAATTGGCTTTATTGGATATAATGATCCGCTTACTCCTATTCGTCAGTCTCCTGCATATAGCAAGGGAATTAAATTCACACAGCCGGAAGAGAACATAGCTAAGTATATAAAAGTGCTGAAAGAGGAACAGGGATGCCGGATGGTATTTGTAGTATCGCACATGGGCCTGGCACAACAATTGCATTTAGCTAACCAGGATTATACACAAGGAGTAGATTATATTTTAGGAGCCGATACACATGAACGTATCCGTACCCCGCTGCAAGGCAAATACAGCAAAGTAACCGAGCCAGGCGCATTTGCATCGTTTGTAAGCAAGCTTGATATTATTATTGAAGATGGAAAGATAAAAGATGAATCATACGAGTTATTGGATGTTGACTCCGATAAGTACAAAGCAGATGAAGAAATGCAACGTATGGTAGATGCTGAAAAGAAGCCTTACGAAAAAGAATTAAGTAAAGTTATCGGGCAGACAAAAACACCGCTGGTACGTTATTATATTATTGAAACACCAATGGATAATATGATAACGGATGCTCTGCATTGGAAGGTAAAACCTGATATTGCCCTTTCAAACGGATTCCGTTTTTGCCCTCCGCTGGTACCAGATGATAAAACCGGGCTGGCGGATATAACAGTAGATTATATGTGGAGCATGTTGCCCGTTAATTCAAATGTAAAAACCGCAACAGCAACAGGGCAAGAAATACACAATTGGTTGGAACATGAACTTGAGAATACATTTGCAACAGATGCCACCAAACGTTTTGGCGGTTGGCTTATCCGGTTTTCAGGCATGAAAATAATATTTACTATAGCCAACGAAAAAGGCAAACGAATACAATCCATTTCAGTAAAGGGGGAGCCAATAGACCCGGAGAAAAAATACACACTTGCCGCTTGTGAACGTGATGGCGATCCTGATAGTGTGCTTTGTAGAATTACAGGTGTGAATGAGCCCAAGGAACTTCCCTTATTGCTTCATGATATGATTACTGAGTACTTTTCCTCACACTCCCCCGTTGCACCGATACTGGAAGGCAGGGCTATAGCAACAGATGCTTCTGCTACCCTGTTAACCCAGGCCTCACCCAGTGTAAATTACCAGTTCAGGTAAATTGTTATTTTTGACATAATGAAAGCGCTCAGGAATATATCTTTATTACTATTATTTACTGCTTTAAACCTCAGTAGTTTTTGCCAGGCAATTGTAAAACCGCAGGTACTTACTAAAACTGAATGGGAAAACTATTTCGCAAAACACTTTAAAATTAATGGCGCCGAGGTAAAAGTAGTGAAGGCTCCCGGTGATATCCCTTATCCATCTACATGGAAATATGTAGGTGATATCGATAAAGAAAAGAAAGATAAATATCTTTTATATTCTACCGGCCCCAATACCGACTATATGGTAATGCCGAGCAACAACGGAGCCGGAACCTATCTTTTCTATTTCGATCATAAGAATCCGGAAAATGACCTGGTAGAAATGAATTTCCTCGCCGACAGTATACAATGCAGACAACTCTCTCCTGATGTGCTGATGTTCCAGTTCAATGACGATGGGTTTAAAATAAAAGGGGATAGCAGTGGTTTTAAACGATACATTTTCGTAAGTAAAACAGGCCGGTTTGCTTCCAAATCATTGGTTGCCCATGCCTGCTCTGTAATCTTAAATAGTGTAGATTCTTTGCACAGTCTTATTTACCTGAATATTATATATGCCAAAGGGTCTGACTGCAAAAAGTGCTTTAAGCTCGATTATCGGAACTTTACCCTACTTACCGACTATAACGATGTGGAAGATTTGAGTAGTAATATTGTAATTGATGCGGTGCATTACATCTCCATCAAAAAAGTAGAAGAAGGGGCAAAGTAAATCAGCCAAAACACGTCAATAGTCCCGTTTTTCACGACATACCCTCATACTAAGACGACAAAATAATTACGCTATAATATAACATAATTTATTCTTAATTTTATGGTGTATGTAATGAAATACATATGGAATGTAACAACATTCCTGAACCATGTAATAAGAAACACAATAAAAATTTAGTAAAAAAAACCTAGCAAGTATCTAACAAACAGTTACTTTTGTGTAGTTTTATTTTGTTGTTTGAAAGAAGAGTACAGATTAAAAAAGTACTCTTATATTTATAAAATGTATTACCCTCATTCTCGCAGTTAAAAACTCCGTAGAAAAAGAACTGAGAATAGGATAATGTTCACACGATACGCGTGGGCGTTTTCTTATTTGTTCTGAAGGTGCTCGGAGTACCTTAACTGCAGTAAGCTAAGCGTCCACGCCTTTTTAAGGTTAATAAAAGCGATCCCGGATAAATGGAAGTCGAAATTTCAAAAACTGTAAAAGAAGAAGTAAAAAAACTGCTTCCAGCGCTTCGTGAAGAAGTGAAGAAGGAGTTTGTGCATTGGGATCTATATACAGCAAATGAAGACTTTATCTCTGATGAAAAGATATTTGAAATACTTCCTTACGCTACGTATGAATATATCATTCTTTCGTGGGGTATTGAACCAAGCCGGGTAACGCCCACTTCCGTAGTGCATGCTATGAATAATAAGCTTTTTGGTGATCTTAAGCATATAATATGCCATGCACTTCGACGCCTCGCATTACGCCAGGGAGTCCGAAGAAAAGTATAAACTAATTCCGTACTTCTTTTAACTTTACTGAAATTAATTAGTTGAAACGAGTTTATGGCTCACGATCATTCGCATCATCACCATAGCCATGAAATAAAAGGCAACCTGAAAGGGGCTTTTATTGCAGGCATTGTGCTTAACGCATTATTTGTAGTTGTTGAGATCGTTGCAGGTTTTGCTATTCATTCTCTTTCATTATTAGCCGATGCAGGCCATAACCTGGCCGATGTGGGCGCACTTGCTTTATCATTACTTGCCTTTAAATTATTGTCTTCTCCACCCACAAAAAATTTTACATACGGCTATAAAAAAACATCCGTACTTGTTGCACTGTTAAATGCAACAGTCCTGTTAATATCTATAGGGGCAATATTATATGAAGCTGGCAGGCGTTTCTTCAACCCGGAGCCTTTACCGGGACTTACCATTTCAATAATAGCTGGTATAGGTATTGTTATCAATGCATCTTCGGCATTATTATTTATGCGCAATAAAGAGAACGACCTGAATGTGAAAAGCGCTTACCTGCATTTATTATCAGACGCGGTTGTTTCATTCGGACTTGTTATTGGCGGTATAGTTATTTATTTCACCAACCTGTACTGGCTCGATAGCATGCTGAGCATCGTAGTCGCTGTTGTTATTTTATTCGGTACCTGGAACCTGCTTAAAGATAGCCTTCGCCTTTCGCTTGACGGTGTTCCCGCTAATATTAAAATTGAAGACATACGAAAAATGGCTTTGGAAGTAAAAGGTGTAAAAGACCTGCATCATATACATATATGGGCGCTCAGTACAAGCCAGAACGCGCTCACCGCACATCTTGTATTACCTGAAGGCGCCAGCCTTGAAGATGAAATAAAGACAAAACACGAATTGCGTCATCAGTTAGCCCACAAGAACATTCAGCATATTACCCTTGAAACGGAAAGAGGTAAAGACATGTGCGATAAAGAAGAGTGCTGACCTATTCAACCAATATTTTCTTTCTTCAAATTAAAATAAAAAGCCCGGAGTTCTCTCCGGGCTTTTTTAATAACCTATAAATTTATTTATTTATTTTACGATCACAAATTTTCCTGTTGCTACTATTCCATTGTCGTTCAACAATTGATAAAAATACATTCCATTACTTAATGAATTCTCATTAAGAATCCATTCATCGTCATTACCTTTTAAATCAGATGAACTGACTACATTACCTAGCATGTCGATAACTCTTAATTCTGCTTTGTCACTATTCAAACCCTTACAAACCAAGTGCATGTATCCATTACTTGGATTTGGATAAAGATGCGCCTCAACTCCCTTTTGAGTAATTACAGAAACTGAACTAAGAATATTTGTATCGGGGCATGGTGTTACTTCTCTGAGCCTGTTATTCAGTTCATCATCAATGAACATATTGCCTGATGCATTAACTACCATACCACATATCTGGTGCAGTTCTGCTGCTGTTGCAGGTCCACCATCACCACTATATCCCTCTGTACCATTGCCGGCCAGGGTTGATATAATACCTGCAGGAGTCACCTGTCTAACACATCCGTTAAATGCGTCGGCTATAAGTAAATTACCCGATTTATCCATGAACAAACGGGTTGGCCAGTTCAGTTCTGCTGCTGTAGCCGCTGCTCCGTCACCTGAATAACCTGATGTGCCTGTTCCTGCTATGGTTGTTATAATTCCTGATGTATTTACTTTACGTACACGGTTATTATAATTATCAGCTATATATATATCACCTATTGAGTCTACCATTACACCTATTGCATCATTTATTTCTGCGTTTGTTGCGGCCGTACCATCTCCGCTATAGCCGGCTGTGCCATTACCGGCTACTGTCGATATTATTCCACCGGCAGTTACTTTACGTATACGG
>OLMA01000263.1_pt1 | contig 33821 bp, 28 predicted proteins | sample 1604671 | NCBI WGS metagenome assembly OLMA01 (sample SAMEA104055725, study PRJEB20765) | soil metagenome | biome: Arctic tundra; feature: Polygonal ground; material: soil | place: USA | collected 2011-09 | depth 0-0.5 m | reverse complement strand
TTTACAGTAATTTTCTTTGATAAGTCACCTTTTGCCACCGCTGTGGTTACCTCGGCAATGTTACGCACCTGTGCAGTAAGGTTACTTGCCATGAAGTTTACACTATCCGTTAAATCCTTCCATACACCACCGACACCGCGCACTTTAGCCTGTCCGCCAAGTTTTCCTTCCGAACCTACCTCACGCGCTACACGCGTTACCTCAGAACCGAATGAATTAAGCTGATCCACCATCGTATTGATCGTGTTCTTTAACTCAAGGATTTCTCCGCGAACGTCAACCGTAATTTTCTTTGATAAGTCACCTTTCGCTACCGCCGTTGTTACATCGGCAATGTTACGCACCTGGCCGGTAAGGTTACTCGCCATCTGATTCACAGAATCGGTCAAATCCTTCCATGTACCACCAACTCCCTTTACCTGTGCCTGCCCACCCAATTTTCCTTCGGTACCTACCTCACGCGCCACACGAGTTACTTCTGATGCAAATGAGTTAAGCTGATCCACCATCGTGTTAATGGTGTTTTTTAATTGTAATATTTCTCCTTTAACGTCTACAGTAATTTTCCTTGATAAGTCACCTTTTGCAACAGCTGTTGTTACATCGGCAATATTACGCACCTGGCCTGTAAGGTTACTCGCCATCTGGTTCACACTATCTGTTAAATCTTTCCAAACACCAGCCACACCTTTTACTTTTGCTTGGCCACCTAATTTCCCTTCAGTTCCTACCTCACGTGCCACACGGGTTACCTCCATCGAAAACAGGTTAAGCTGCTTTACCATCCCGTTCACTTCTTTCGCAATCCGTAAAAACTCACCCTCTAATGCGTGTCCTTCAATACTCAAGGGCATCTGCTGCGATAGGTTACCCTTAGCAACAGAAGTAATAACGTGTGCTATTTCAACTGTTGGATGAACAAGATCGGATATAAGTGTATTAACAGAATCAACACATGTTTCCCATGATCCTCTTGCTCCGTCTATTTGTACCCGCTGGTTTAGCTTACCCTGCTTACCGATACTGTTACCCACTTTCTCGAACTCTACTACCATTCTTTCGTTAAGCGCAATAATATCATTTAGCGTATCACATATTTTACCTTTTATACCAACCTGATCTTCCGGTAAACGGGCAGAGAAATCTCCGTTCTTTACCTTTATCAGTGCACTGAAAAGTTCATTGTCGGTAAGTTCCACAACGCTTTTCTGCGATTTAACTGCTATTTTTTCCATCCTCTACTTAATCTTATTAATAAAAATCCGTCTCTATTTTTTATTTGTCTCCTGTAGTTTTTGTAATGAGCGTTACCTATCTATGAGCGATTTTAAAAGTAAATCAGGTAAATGGATTTCTATTTTCGATGAAATATCCTATAGAATAGGTGAACATTTAAAATATGTAGGTGAATTTTGAATAAACTGGAAGGATTGAAGCCAATATCACAAAAAATAACCTGATTATCAATTTATTATGAAGACACTGATAAAAAACTCCTATCCGTGCATTCTAAAAACTATTGCACTCTGCTTTTTTGTATAAATACTAGTTTCAATTTCAATCTTATCCAAAACAGCATCAATATAGTTATCAGCCTTAAATTTACCTTCCAGACCTTTTGAACTAATAAATACAACTTCATTGTCAGAATATTTCAATCTTTTGGTTTTACTTTCAGAAGAAATCTCTGATGAATGCACATAACACCAATTAAAATCTTTTTCGTGTTCCAATAACTTTATAGTTTCATTTTGCGCATAGGCTAAGGGCCTCCATATACTTTGAAAATCAAGGCTGTTTATATATTTTATTTTATAAGGATATCCAATGATAATGAGATGTTTTACTCTCGCTTTTTTAACACCTTCAATTAGTGAACGTAAAACACTGATATAATAATTGGGCATAGAGCTCAAAAGCTCTTCTGTGCAAATAACAATATCCTTATCTACAGCATTTTTATAAACATCTTCTCTATAAAAAGGATCGCCTTCTTCAACTTTTAAATGAGCTGCTTTTAGATTGAATTTATTTTTATTATGAACAATTGCAGTAACCGAATGTCCGCGATGCAGAGCCTTCTCGGCTACAAGCATACCTGTTTCGCTCGAGGCTCCAAACAAAGCAATTTTTTGTGTTTTCATTTTTTATGGCAATGTCTTTTCATTACTCAATATTGAAACCGATACTTAACTTTTTTCGGCACTAAAGGTATCGACGTGTTTTTCCCCTTTTTCCGAATTTTCTACTAAGCACCTAAAACGTTATTTTAAATGGCAAAATGGTACGGTGTACTTAAGGGCTTATTAGGTTTTTCAGGGATCTTACTCAAATGACAAGCAAAAATCCCTCCTGTAATACAGGAAGGATTTTTCAAATAATGAACTGAATGACTATTACTTAGCTGGTACTAAGCCCCTATTTTCCAACATAGGCTCTATATCAGGATCTTTGCCGAAGAAATTGCGGAATATAGTCGACAGGTCTTGTGTGTTACCCTGAGACAATATCATATCACGGAAACGTTGGCCATTTTCCCTTGTTAATCCCCCATGCTCTTTGAACCATGCAAAAGCATCATCGTCTAACATTTCAGTCCATAGATAAGCATAATATCCTGCTGCATATCCATTGCTCCAGATGTGTAAAAAGTAACTGGAACGATAGCGTGTAGGAACTTGTGGGAGATCAAGATGAGTTTTTTTCAATGCCTCTGCCTCGAACTTGTCCACATCCTGTATCGGACTATCAGCAGAAATTGTATGCCATTGCATATCCAAGTCAGCTGCCGCAAGTATTTCAGTTAGGCTATACCCTTGATTGAAAGTAGCTGCTTTCTTGATTTTGTCTACAAGGGCCTGTGGCATTAGCTCTCCTGTTTTATAATGCTTGGCATAGTTTTTAAATACCTGCGGGTCAGAAGCCCAATGTTCATTGAATTGTGATGGAAACTCAACAAAGTCTCTTGCTGTAGCGGTACCTGAAAGGCTTGGGTATTGCTGGTTAGCAAATATTCCATGAAGACCATGTCCGAATTCATGGAACATAGTAGTTACATCGCTAAAACTAATTAAAGCTGGTTGGCCATCAGCTGGCTTGGTGAAGTTGCATATGTTATAAATAACAGGTTTTGTGCCCAGTAATTTAGACTGAATAACCATATTGTCCATCCATGCACCACCATTCTTGTTCTCTCGTTTAAAGTAATCGCAATAGAACAATGCCATTGAACTACCATCTTTATCAAACACCTCAAATACCCGAACGTCCTTATTATAAACAGGAATGTCCTTGCGTTCTTTAAAGGTTAAGCCATACAATTGATTGGCTGCATAGAATACACCGTTCTGCAAAACATTATTCAGTTCAAAATAAGGTTTAACCTCACTCTCATCCAGGTCGTACTTTGCTTTGCGCACTTGTTCTGAGTAAAAATTCCAATCCCACGGTTGTAATTGAAAGCCACCTTTCTGTACATCTATTACTTTCTGAATATCTGCAGCTTCCACTTTAGCCTTTGCAGTTGCGGCAGGCACCAGGCGCAATAAAAACTGTTCTACAGCATCTTGGTTCTTTGCCATTTGGTTTACTAATGTCCAAGCTGCAAAATTTGGATACCCTAATAGCTTTGCTTTTTGTGCACGTATTAATGCAATGCGTAATATTGTTGCACGTGTGTCATTCGAATCATTTTTTTCTGCGCGTGTCCAAGATGCTTCATACAACTTTTGGCGGGTTGCTCTTACAGTAAGAGAATGCAAAGCAGGTTGCTGGGTAGTATTTTGTAATGGTATCATCCATTTACCAGGCTGGTTAGCAGTTTTTGCAGCCAGTGCAGCAGCATCTAATTCACCATCAGACAGGCCGGCTAATTCTGTCTTATCACTCACTACTAACCCTCCCGCTTTGGCAGCAGCTAATAACTGGTTAGTATATTTTGCACCTAATGCGGCCTCTTCTTTATTTATATTCTTTAAACTGTCTTTTGCTTTATCAGAAAGGTTAGCACCAGACAAGACAAATTTTTGATAATAAAACTCTACCAGACGTTTAGATTCCTGGTCAAGTTTTAAAGTTTCCTTTTGCTTATATACTGCCTCAACTCTCTTAAATAATTTTGTGTTCAAAAACATTGCATCATTATTAGCGGCGAGCTTTGGCGCAACATCTTCTGATATTTTTTGCAATTGCGGGTCAGTATTGGCACTCATAAGTAAACCAAACACACCATTTACCCGACGCAGCATTTGTCCGCTCTTTTCAATTGCAACAAGTGTATTTTCAAATGATGGCGTAGCCGGGTCATTTGCTATTTTATCAACCTCAGCCATTTGTTGTTTTATGCCTTCTTCAATAGCGGGCGCAAAGTCACTATCTTTTATCTTGTTGAAATCAGCCGTTTGAAAAGGCAAAGTACTTGCATTCAGGAATGGATTATTTGCAGACATAGAGTTATTATTTTCGGCAGTCTGGTTGGTGCTGTTCTTACAAGAACACATTGATAATACTGCAATGGCAGATAAACAGAAATATATTTTCATACTTGTTTTTTTTGAAGCATAATGATTTAAGCCCGCAAGGTACTAAAATCAACAGTTTAATAAGGCATATTTATCTTTATAGGGCTCCTTCATCATACGCCTTTTCCCCATGCAGTGCTGTATCAAGCCCCGCATCTTCTTCAGCCTCAGATACCTTAACCTTGGTTATTTTATTTATAATAAACAGCATAACATAGGTAAATATAAAGGCGTAAGCCGAGGCAATTACAACCGCAATTACCTGTTTGGCAAAAAAGTGAGCACCTCCTAACATTAGGCCATCAGCCCCTGCAGGATTCATTGCTTTCGAAGCAAACACCCCTAAAAGTATTGTTCCAATACATCCACCTATGCCATGCACACCCCACACATCAAGCGCATCATCCCAACCCATCTTATTTTTCAAGTGAACTGCCAGGTAACATACTATTCCTGATAATATACCTATCATAACTGCCGATGGTAAGGAAACAAAACCAGCTGCGGGAGTAATTGTTGCAAGCCCTGCTACAGCGCCAGTTAGAAGTCCTACAAATTTTGGCTTCTTTTGCATGCTCCATTCAATTACAAGCCAGGTAATAGCCGCAAAAGAGGCTGCCACATCGGTATTTAAAAAAGCAAGCCCTGTAATTGAATTCACATCCAACGCACTGCCGGCATTAAATCCGTACCATCCAAACCATAACAACCCTGTTCCTATTGCTATAAGCGGTATACTATTCGGAGGAGATGCGATATCTCTTCTCTTACCTACATATATTACCGATGCCAACGCAGCAAAACCTGCTGTAGCATGCACCACTATACCACCTGCAAAGTCAAGCACACCCCATTTTGCGAGCAGGCCGCCACCCCATACCATGTGGGCAAAAGGGTAGTAAACCAATACCTGCCAAAGAACCAGGAATAACAAATATGATTTAAATGTAACACGATTAACAAAAGCGCCTGTTATTAATGCGGGGGTTATGATCGCAAACATCATTTGGTATGCAATAAAAACAAATTCCGGCATTTTATGGTTACCAGGGAAAGGTGTATTTAAGTTAACCCCACACATGAAAGCTTTATCGAAGTTACCTATTATACCACCCAAAGCATCACCGCTAAAACAAAGTGAATAGCCACATATAAACCACATAATAGTTGTAATGCCCATCGACACAAAACTTTGTATCATAATGCCAAGTATGTTCCGTTTACCGGCAAGTCCGCCATAAAAAAAGGCAAGGCCCGGGGTCATTAACATTACAAGACTTGTAGCAAGCAGCATAAAGCCTATCGTTCCTGTGTCAAATCCGGTGTTATTCATTTATGTAGGTTTAAAGTTTACTGAACTATATTCTGACAAACGATGATTTTTGTCTTTTCAAATGTAAAAATATATTCCTGATAAACAAAAGAGACTGAAAAACACCGGATTAATCATACATAATATATAAATTGAATAAATACAAGTAATCATCAAGTACATATAACAGTTATGCGTTAATAGTTTATCACCTTTGTTACGTCATGGAAAATACTTCGGGCAATAAAAATAAAAAATGCAACTGAATTGAAAGGAAACTGGAACTAAACAAAAGGGAAATTAAGACAGCAATATGCAATGCTTACAGAGAATGATTTGTCTTTAGTAAATGGTAAAATGGATGAATTAATTGGCAGGTTACAAATTAAATTGGGAAAAACAAAACAAGAGATTCGTAATATAATTGCAAATTTGCAGGCAATTAATTCCTACTAATGGCGGATGATTCTTTTAAAATACCTCTTTACGCGAAAACTGCATTAATATTTATCAGCGTTTTTGCTGTAGGTACTATAGTATATATAGGCAGGCCAGTTATAACACCAATAGTATATGCCACTGTAATTGCTATTCTATTAAATCCATTAGTAAATTATTTAGAAAGGAAAAAACTAAGTAAAATTGTTGCGATTTCTATTGCCCTCCTCCTAACTATACTGGCGGTTTTTGGAGTCTTCTATATTGTTTCCTCACAAATAACCATGTTCAGAAATACTTACCCACAACTTAAAGAGAAATTTAATATTACAGGCACTAACCTTATTTACTGGATATCAAATAGGTTTAACATTAATGAGTCGGTTATTCATAATTGGTTAAACGAAACCGAATCAAATACCATAAATAATTTAGCCATTGGAGAAAAACTCTCCGAGGTAGGACAAATGATGGTTACAGGTGTACTTCTGCCTGTTTACCTTTTTATGATCCTTTATTACAAACCATTATTACTTGAATTTATTAAAAGACTTTTCCGCACTGAGCACCATAGCACAGTTGCGGAAGTATTGATGAATTCTAAAAGAATAATTCAAAGCTACCTGGTAGGCCTTTTTATTGAAATGATAATCGTGGCGGCATTAAATTCAGCAGGGCTTTTATTATTGGGTATTGATTATGCAATTATACTCGGAATTACAGGGGCTATACTTAATGTTATTCCATATATAGGCGGAATAATAGCTATTGCATTACCTATGATCATAGCCTTTGTTACGAAAGATTCCTACATCTATACCTTTCTTGTTTTTGGAGTTTATATTCTTATTCAGTTTATAGATAATCACTATATCATCCCTAAAATAGTTGCTTCCAGGGTTCAGATAAATGCACTTATTTCAGTTTTTGTTGTGTTAGTTGGCGGAGCAATTTGGGGAATACCGGGAATGTTTCTTTCCATTCCGCTTACGGCTATTTTAAAGGTTATCTTTGATCATATAGATTCTTTAAAGCCTGTGGGGTTCTTGTTAGGCAACATAGTTCCGACCGCATCCACGTTCTCCTTTATTAAACCAAATAAGGAAACTTTGCTGAAATAGCAAATGTAGATTTGTTAGAAAATACTATACTTGTATAGCTAAATCACGCCTTAACAATTTATGCCCCTCCCTTCATGAAAAACAAATTCTCACAATTCTGTATAGGAATAATTTTGTTGTTTTTTTCAACACTTAGCGCTAAGGCTCAGGAAGCGCATAATAATGGAATCGTATATAATGGCTCCAATTCGCAAGTCGGATATTTCGACGATAAATGGAATGTATACAATGGCTCTAATTCACAAATTGGCAGTGTTGATGACAATGGGAATGTGTATAATAGCTCTAATTCAGAAATCGGCCATATTGATGATAACGGGAATCTGTATGATGGTTCTAACTCTCAAATTGGTTCCGTTGGGAAAGGAAATAGAAAACGTAAAGCTGCCGCTTTTTTCTTTTTCTTCGAATCCAGTTTCCAATAATAGTGTACCCTGGTTATATAATTATAAAACAAACATACGTTCTCTAAATTCCTCTAAAAGCGCCCATAGCCCCACTATCCTATTCAACGTGCGCCTTCCTATGTAGCATTTTTTCTATTTGAGGGTTCTGCGATATTTGTGTACATGTCTTATCACACATAACAGAATCGTTGTTTATCAAGGATACCAGTTTTGATATTATAAAGTTTTGCATGGCCGTATCCTTTTTCATTATATCGCTTGCCATTACAGTTTTCATAAGGTCGCAATTACCCTGCATCATTTCTATTGATGCGCTGTTACTTGTAAGGTCATTTACCATTTCCATCGCCATTGCATGATCATTACATATCGCCATCATTATATCATGACGCGTACTGCTATTCTTAAGTAACTCTTCCAGGTTTGGTTTTCGGTAACATGACGCTAACAACAACATTCCTGTTAAAAGTAAAATTTCAAATAAATTTTTCATGTTATTTATGGTATAATAGGTTTCACACTCCAACAAATATATAATGGCCTAAGGATGGAAATATTATACAGTCTCAGTATTAAATTGCACCTTTTACACATTCTTCTCAGTTACCCTTATTATCTCTTTTATCAGTTGTTTTATTTGGTTCATCGATAAATTAAATAGACAGGTAACTTCCATAATAGTTTTGTGTAAAATTAAATCTTATGAATACCATATCCGCCAATTCACCTGTACCACTTACAATTGAAAAGGAATATATCGCTAGCCTTCATTTTCCAGATCAGGAAGTCCTCATTTCGCCTGAAGAGATAAAACAAAGGAAGGCTGACGCCGAACAAGGCTCAGTTATTGGCAATGGGTATCGCAGTAAGGTATCAATCTCTTTCAAAGATGCCGAAGGGCTCAAGCAGGTTGAGACCACTATTTGGGCGGTAACCAATAAAAGGGTTATCCTGAAAAACAATATGACAATTCCCCTTCATCGGATAATTAAAGTGAAGGCCCCTACCGAAAGCCTGAAATATCCTACTATATAATTTTTCTTACCGTATGGAAGCGCAAGGAACAAATATATTTATTGTAGACAGCAATAAGTCTTTGGTTACATCACTCAAACAATACCTCCAGAATAGGTTTGGAAAAAGTGTTCACATATCAACTTTTAATGATGGTGAAAGCTGCCTGAAAAAAGTTGATAAACAGCTTCATATAGTAATTCTCGATTATTTCCTCAGGGGTAAAAACGGATTGGAGGTTTTAAAATCGATCAAAGTCATTAATCCCAAAACAGAAGTCATTATGTTATCTAAGAATGAAGATGTGGCACTGGCCATAGAAGCATTCAAGGCCGGCGCCACTGATTATGTAGTAAAAGGAGCTGATGCATGGAGAAAAATAACCAAACAGGTAAACTATATCATTACAGCCCCTATCAGGCTAATGGTAAGAGAATTCAGTATATCGAAATTCCTTGCCATATTCATTCTAGCATTTGCCACGATAGGTATTGTGGTATTATGTGCTTTATATTTCATCAGAAAATGAAATCGGCCTCTTGATACAGGTGCAGCCATGGCTATATATCACCCCCCGAGTTATACCTACAGCAAATAGTAAATTCGTATACTTTTTTTATACTACTAAAAGAACTATGAGATTAGAAAGCATCCCTAAAAATTGATATGTATAAATATTCCTTGTGGGTGTATATAGTCCTCATTGTTGTAATGGTTGCCCTCATATTCGGGGTAGATTTCCTTTTCCTCAGACGTCATTTCTGGGAACGACTGCTAGTAAACATAGGAATTGTCTTGGTGTTCGCGGCATTTTACTTGCGATTCTTGAAGTAGATAGAACAAGTAGAATAAATATAGATAAATTGGCTATTTCATCAATCTCTTAGTATTGCCAACACATTGCTCCATCAATAAATTATGAAAATTAATTTCATTGAGCTTCCAAGTATACCTAATAAGACTACAAGCAAATAGCCCCTAAAACAGCAGACCAGATTTTACCCTTATTAATTATCTTCGCACCTTGATTTTGAAAAACATAGCCCACTTTTAATAAAAAGCACCTTCGATGGAAACAAATAATGGAATTCTAGGCAAACCAGACTTTACAAAAAGCGACATCGAAACCTTGAAAAAGTATTTTGAATTAAATAAAAAATATCAAAAGAGGATAAATGATGAATTGATGCCTGAATTACTAAATGACCCTCTTTGGGGACCAATACTAAAACAGCAAACTGATGAACAGCGAATGATACAGCAAGAGCGTTCACTTGAAATGCAAAGGGCGGCTATTTATGATGGTAAATGGACGGAATACGCAAATGATTTGATTACTCAGGGCGTTATGTATGCACGCCTGAATATTTCTTATAAAGACTGGTATAAACTCATAAAAATCTACAAAGACCATCTTATCCCTTATCTCAAAAAAGATTTTGCAGGTTCAACAGAGGAAGCAATCACTTTCATTGATGGCTTGTCCAAGTTTGTTGATTATGCAATGTACGGAATTGCCGAAGCGTATTTCACAGAGAAGAATAACATCATCAAAGCCAAGGAAGAAACCTTTAGGGCAATTTTTGAAAACTCCTCCGACAATATTTTATTAGTTGATAAAAATGCCAATATAATTACAATCAACCACATCGCCCAAGATTATAAAAAGGAAGATATCATTGGGAAGTCCCTATTTAGCTTTCAAACTGGGAATAATGATGAATTGCTCAAAGAGGCTGTCAATATCGTTTTAACAAATAAAACACCCTACCTTTTTGAGTCAAGTTATCCAGTAAAAGGAATAACCCAATATTTTTCCAGTTCCATCAGCCCCATCTGCGCCTTAGATGGAGAAATAAACAGCCTCGTTTTCATTTCACGTGATATAAGTGAGCAAAAAAGAGCTGAAGTAAAAATCAAGGAGATGAATGCCAACTTAGAGAAAAAGGTGAATGAACGAACAATAGAATTAAAAAACAGCAATGATGAATTAGAACAATTTGCTTATGTCGCCTCCCATGATTTGCAAGAGCCATTAAGGACAATTTCCAATTTTGCTGGCTTATTTAAGAGGCAATACAAGGGGAAATTAGATGGAAAGGCAGATGAATACTTGAATTTCATTGATACATCAACAGCTCGTATGCAAATATTAATTAAAGATTTATTGGAATATTCAAGAATTGGAAAAATTGATAAAGATATGGCAGATGTGAACTGCAATTTGATACTAAAGGAAGTGCTGAATGATATGTCAAAATCTATAAATGAAAACAAGACGGAAATACACTCGGAATCATTACCTATTATAAAAGGCTATGCAGTGGAAATAAAATCTCTTTTTCAAAACCTTATGAGCAATGCAATTAAGTTCCAAAAAGCAGGTGCTCATCCGATTATCAACATTAAAGTAGAGGACAAAGGTAAAGAGTGGCTTTTCGCTGTAGAAGATAATGGAATTGGTATAGACAAAAAATATTACAATAAACTTTTTGTGATTTTTCAGCGACTACATAACAAGGCGGAATACCCTGGTACAGGAATAGGATTGGTTCAATGCAAGAAAATTACCGAACTTCATGGTGGTAGAATTTGGGTAGATTCGGAGCTCGGAAAAGGGAGTACTTTTTATTTTACAATGCTTAAAACCAAATCAGTTTGAAAACAAAATTGAATTGTATTCTGCTTATCGATGATAATCATGCAGACAATTACTTCCATCAGATTGTCATTAATGAAATGAATATCGCAAAACGCATTGAAGTTGCGTTAGATGGAGCAGAAGCCTTAGAGTTTCTTCATAACAGCGAAACTCCTCCCGAACTAATATTTTTAGACATCAATATGCCTAAAGTTAATGGATGGGAATTCTTAAAAGCATATCAGGCATTACATGCAAAACAAAAAGCAAAAACCATTATTATAATGCTTTCCACTTCCGATAATCCGAAAGACGTTGAAAGAACAAAGGATATAAAGGAAGTTGGAGGGTATAAAGTCAAACCCCTTAACGAAGAAATGCTGATTGAAATTTTGAAACAACATTTTCCACGATAACGATTATCTGCATACAAATAAAGCAGTAGTCGAGGATGATATACTTAAACTCTCTTGCCTTGTATAAGGCTAATAATCACAGCGATAACCGCAATTACAAGTAACAAATGAATAAGCCCACCTGCACCGTAGCCTACAAAACCTATAAGCCAGCCAATGACTAATATTACTGCGATGATGTACAATAGATTTCTCATGATGCTTTGTTTTTTTTATTTAAACAAAACTGCACATCTTAAGCTATAACCGTGTTGTATAATTTCCGGAATAACTTACAACTTTATTCCATCGTACCTGATTTTAATATTATCATCTATTCAAGTCCCATTTTTAATAAGCTTACCTCTTGAAGGTCTTATCCAGTAGGGAATATAGAGGTTCTTTGACCGAATTCGGGACCGAATCAATAAAAAAGCCCGCAAACTAAGTATTTACGGGCCTATCTTGAGGTCCCGAGCGGATTGGTACCCTACCTCGCATGTTGCTGGTTGGCAAGCCGTTGTAAAAGCACTTTTAAATCTGCCAAAACATAGCCAAAACATCGGTGAATAAAGGTGAACTGATGTGAACGGATATGAACAATCCCATCGAAAACACCCTTCCGTTTTCCCGTTTTTCTGAATTAAAACCTACGGTGTACCGAAGGTCGTTATTTTAACTGGATGATTCGTGCATTTATGGATGAGCTTTTTCTTAGCTTTGTTACATGAGGTCTGCGGCATCGATTTTTATCGGAATTTTTGTTCTCAGCTTTTTCCAATTATTTGGTCAGAAAACTGGCAATAAGTTACCAGAGCCTCTTACCAAGATTCTTAATGATACTGTTAAAGGAGCAATTATAACTTCTATAAAGCAAGTACCCGAAAACTTGCATCCATATATGGATACCGTGTTTGGAACCAAAGACTATCCATTTGGAGATAATCAGAAAAGTTCATGTGCCGATTGTGGAGTATACATTAAATTCTTACTCATAAAGGAGAACTATGTATTTGTGGGCTATATGACAATGGGTAATAGTAACCATGACTACCTATACGTTTTTGATTTGACGGGTAAACAAGCCATACTCACAAGATATGATATTGTGCAACCTGCAAAGGGACCTTGGAATTTCTTTAAAGATGTTCAAACGTTAATTACTTTATCAACAGGTAATTACTTTAAAAAAATACAAACCATTAAATTGTAAAGGCGTTACATCTTGGTTATGAAACATCCACTTTTTGTATCATCCTTAATAGTTCTCTGCGGCTTGACCTTTTTGTTAATTGGATGCGGGCCTAATACCATCAAAATAGATACGGCAAGGAAGATGGTAACCACAGTACATGGTGGCGGATTTACTTATCTTACCATTGATGGAGAAGGTATTTTCATACAATACATGTTACGTGATTCCTGCATGAATAAGGATGTTCCCATTTATTTATTAAGACCAAATCCTTGCTATAGCATAAACATTGTGAGCGAGAAACAAACCCCAAACTCAAATGATAATTTTGTATTTAAACCGGTGCCTGGGATAAAATATAGGGTATCCAATAACTCTAATGGCGATGCAGGTGCGGCAAGTTGCGAGATTGTGTTCGACAGTTTAGATAATATACGCGTGCTGGAAGCTGACAGTGCAAGGTAAATCCTGTTATGGCATAGCAGTTATCGGTGCACGTCCCACCATAAACTGTAGCCTTTGTCTCCTGGAGGGTTGTTTAAGTCGAAACTGAAATCACCTGAATCAATATATGTTACTCCACATAGATACCTTATCTAATATTGATTGCCCAAGTAACACCATGTCTCAAGAGGAAATAAATGCCAGAGACTAACTAAGTTTATTTCGTAACGCTAAGAAGAGGGCCACAATATGTATTTACTTCTTTGCGAATTCAAGTACACATCTGAACCCCAACCATGGCTCTGGGCTTGAATACTGTATGGTATGTTCCGGCTTACATGCGCTACCATAATCGAGGTACGAAGCCCCGGTTGCAATACCTTCTTCATTGGTCATTTCTGCCACATTACCATACATGTTAGACAGGCCAAGGCTATCCGCCCAATAAGAATAAACAGGAACACTTCCGGCACCATACATTTTACCGGGATTGCCGCCAATAACATTCAGTAAATAGCAACGGCATGTATCATTATCCATAGTATCAATGGTTGCTGAATGGTTTCCAGCTTGTCTGGGGCCGAAATTGGGTGAGAGATTAAGCCATTCTTCTCTGGTCAATAACCTTACTGATTTTAAATAATAGCCTTTTTTAGATAATTTTTGAATAGGCGCTGATTGGCTTTCAAGTTTACATCTCCATTTCAGATAATCCTGCACCTGCATGAAACTTACCCCAACCACTGGAAGCTGCAAGTAATAAATTAGAATGCTATCCCTAAGTTTGCTCTTCTTTTCTTCAGGGGACATCGGTAAGCTGAATATTCTGCCATTATTGCCCACTATGACTGTTGGTGCCTCATAAACATTATCGGGAATAAAATCATCGAGGGAATATTCTTTATCTGAATAGGGGTGGTTAATCAGCCTGTAAAACATTCGTGTCATAAAGCGGTATTTTTCAGGTAGTAAGGTAGTATCAGGCATCAAGGCATCTACCAATTTTCTCGGAAAAGGCTGCAAGTATATTGTGTCTGATGTCCACATATCTATTTCGGCCGGTTTATCATTCTGTATTTTATTATACATATACGAAAACCAATCACTCATAGTGGCGGCTCCTTTGTCTATCATAAGTGTTGTCCCTTTAATTCCTTCTGAATAACATTTAACCTTAGGAAATTTAAAATCCTGGGCATGAAGTGAACATGTTGAAAAGAACAAAAAGAAAGTTAAATACTGGTATTTCATGTAGGTAATATACTGAGTAGGAGCATAAATTTATAACTGAATTTCGTAGATGAAAAGAGTGTCACTTAAGGAATCTTTAAAATATCGAGATTGCTGGTATTCATCAGGTAATTTCCACATCTGATAAGGATGGGGTGGTTTAAACCAAGTAGGAGCATCTGATGGTACATCCCAGTTAGCTTTTGTCAGAGACAATTTGTTTTGTGTTCTAAATCCCTCCCACCAATCATTAGGCACTGTTAACTCCAAGTACATTATGTATTCCTTAGTCCAGTGTGCCGACTGCCAATATTGTCCCCGTAACAATTTAACACCTGCACCGGGTTTTTCACCAGTCCAATATTTATAAACTTCATCAGGGTCCATTGTCTTTCTATCCCAACAACCTGTTAGAATTATAGCAAAAGAGAAGATACAAATAAGGGAAGTTGCATTAGCAATGAGGCGCATCGGTCAATAGCTTCTTATGGATTATAAAGGTACGCAATTTATACTGCCTCGCAAGGCCTCACACAATTACACGCACTGCATTTTGAGCGCCTGTTCACCGATACCCGCTTGCTCATGGCCTTCTTTACCATAGCTCGCTGGTCTAATATCAGGGTTTGCCCGAAGTACACTTCTTTAGGCGTCATCATTTTATGTTTGTAATGCGGCCTTAGTTCATTGAAATCCTTCACCGCCCACTCAATGTTATTTATGAGCCCAGCCATTGTCTCGAACTTCCTGTTCCGTAGATACCTGCTCTTAATTGTTTTATGGGTGGCTTCTACCATAGCATTGGAAAAATGGATGTCTTTAAGTGCGCATATTTTGGTGACTGTATGCCCCGAAATATCTCTGATAAACGTGTCTATTTTCCTGTTGTGATTCTCACTGCCGCCGTCGGCTACCAGGTAACTGTGTTGTTGGTCAGGGTGCTGTTTTATGGTATCCAATGCCTTAGCCAATGCCGTTCTCACTACATCGAAACTCAGGTTCTCGGCTACGTGATAGCCAAGTATCATCTTGGAGAAGTTGTCTATTACGAATGTTATACAGACAACTTTGCTGTCATTCATAGGATAGAATGTTGTATCAACATGAAGGTATTCATTGGGGCAGGCAGCTCTTAGGCCCACTTTCTTGTGAGTTCTGTAAGATACCTTTCGATACTGGGACAGGTTGAGCAGCCTTGCATACTTATACCAAGAATCTAAACTTGCAACAAGTTTACCGCTACGCATGGCCAAGGCAGCTATGGAGGTGATTGGCCAGTGCTCGAGTTTCGGGTCCTTGAGCATCCGTTCTATACGCTTAACTTCTTTTAGCTGTAATTGATAAGGGTGTCTTTTGATACAAAGCGAGGTAATAGAATCTTTGCAGTCTACTCTCGCATCAAGTAACCACATATTGTATACGGACTTTGAAATACCGAATAGCTTCAAAGTAAGTTCCAGGCCAATCTGTACCTTCAATATCTGCATACAATCCAGCAGTGTTGATTGTAGGATTTTGTTCTTGCGAGCTTTCTTAGCCAAGCCGAATATTTCGGGTGAAAGCCATACCCAGGAACGGACGATGCTACTCAGTGTTTTCTTAAGATTCACATTCTCTGTTTTGATAATTGATGCCTCGAGCGCATCGTCGAACAGGTAGCGGAATTCATGGCCGGTGTATTGGGTGTAATCAAATCTCCTCCAGTCCGAAATGGTTGAGTACGGTATCTTTTTGCGAAACTCGGCCGGCAGCAGATGCTCATTACCGGTTGCATATAGAAATACTACTGAGGTATCGTATTTGTTTTTCATCCTTAAACATAGATTGTAGGATGTGAAAGTAGATTACAAAATAGGGCGTTTCGCCTTATGACAAAAAGAAAGGATATGACACATTTGCGTCATTTGGAACAAAAGAAAATAAAGAAACGGATGCAGTGTAAGTATTCTTCAATTCTCGTTCGATATAAACCTCCATAAATTTGAGCAAGGAAATCTTTTAAAATAAGTAAAGGATACCCTATTTTTATATCATTTTATATGAAATCATGCAACCAAACTGGCCTGTATTACGAGCCGCGATTGATTGCCATTATAAGGCATGGCTCGTGGATAAAGAACAAGAACCGGTCGAATTACCTGTAACTCTATCGCCAGGTAAAATAACGCCGCAAGACAAAACTGCCCTTGCTGCTCTATACACGGAAGAAGAACAGGCAATCAAGCAGGTGTTTATCCGATTGGGTTCAAATTCCGAACTCATCGCCATTAAACTAAAGCCTTCCAAGAAAGCTGGAAAATTACTGGCTGAGGTCAAAAAGATAATTTCAGGTAATGAGCCACCCTCCTTTTATAAAAACAAACACTGTCCTCAATGCCAGTTTAAAGAGTCATGTTATAAAAAACTCCAAGAAAAGGATTGCATAAGTCTGCTGGGGAATATCTCCCCAAAGATAGTTGCCAAGTATCATAAGAAAGGCATATTCACCATAACACAATTGTCATATCTGTTCCGGCCAAGGCGCAGAAGCAGGCGCAAGCCCAAGATAGCCCCAAATTACATGTGGGACCTGAAAGCCCTCGCAATCCGTGAGAAGAAAACGTTCATAATGTACACCCCTGAAGTAAATAATATACAGAATGCTATTTACATAGATTTTGAAGGACTTCCGGAAGAAGCCTTTATCTATCTGATTGGAATAACCATAAAGCAGGAAGGCAAGCCGGACGAACATTTCTCCTTTTGGGCCAATGATAAAGGAGGGGAAAAGAGAATCTTCCAAAATTTATTTGCGCTGTTAAAACAGTACCCGGATTATAAGATACATCACTACGGCAGTTACGAATCAAAAGCACTCAGGGCTATCACAAAGAAATACGGAACTGAGTTTAAACAGGATTATGTTGCAATAGAAGGACGGCTGGCCAATTTGCTATCCTATCTCAGAACCTATGTTTACCCGCCTATATACAGTAACGGACTAAAAGAATTGTCAGGGTTCTTAGGTTTTAAATGGACCAGTGAGGGCGTTGATGGATTGATGAGCATAGAATGGAGAAAACAATGGGAGAATACCGGCGATAATACTTACAAAGACAAACTGTTTGAATACAACCGTGAAGATTGTTCAGCCTTGGATGTCGTAAATAAGTGGTTTCAGCATCTGGCCGCCAATGGCCAATCAGAGGGCTTGCAGCAAGTCTCGGAAATGAAGAAGCCCAGCCCTTACAAGTTCCATGATAACCCTGATTACGGAGAAGATTATAATATTATCAGCCGGGCCGCTTACTTTGATTACCAGAGGAACAAGATATACTGGCGTAATAAAAAAGCTCCTCGCCCTGTTGCCACTTCCCGCGAGCATCAAGTGGAAAAACATCCGGGCAAAGGAACAATAGCGTGGCAGCCAGGAAGAGCAAACGAAGTGATAATAGCCCCGCCACTGAAGAACTGCCCCAACTGTGGGGCAACTAAAATCTACCAGGTTAAATCGCAGACTGCGATAAAGCGACAAACCGACATCAAATTCACGCGCTACGGGATTAAACAGTATGTTACCGAATACCGTTCCCACAGAGCCAAGTGTGCAAAATGCACTAAAAATTTTAACAACCGGAACTTAAGGATGCTCCACTATGGGGATAACCTGTTTGCTTGGGTAATCAATATTTATGTAAGTTACCATATCAGTCATTATATGATAAGCAAGATGCTGATGGAGCAGTTTGGTATCTGGATGAACCCCATGTATTTGATACAGCGCAAGTACAAATGGTGGAAACGGTGGAGGCCAGAGGTTGATTATCTGTGGGAGATTATTAAAAACAGCCCCGTCATCCATATTGACGAGACCAGCGTGAAGCTGTCACGGGATAAAGGATATGTATGGGTGTTTGCGACACCGCACACAGTATTTTACCATTTCACCCTTAACAGAGAGGCTGAATTTCTCAAGGAATGGCTCAAAGATTATAAAGGGGTAATAGTAACAGACTCTTTTCCCGGATACGAGATTCTACCCATTAAAAGGCAGGAATGCCTTGTGCATTTAATCCGCGACCTGAACGACGAATTATACAAAAGCCCGTTTGACGAAGAATATAAGTCAATGGTAGCTGCATTCAGTAAACTCCTTCGTGCCATTATTGAAACTATCGATAAACATGGCCTAAGAAAGAAGTATCTCGAAAAACATGTAAAAGCAACCGAAGAATTCTATCAGAAATATCTTGTGCCGGAACACAACAGTGAACTGTCTCTTAAATATACTAAGCGGTTAAAGAAGCACTGGAACAATTTGTGGATGTTCTTGCAGCACGATGATGTACCCTGGAACAACAACAATGCAGAAACCGCCATTAAAGCATTTGCACAGCACAGAAGAGGTGTTAATGGCCAGGTAAGTGAACGGGGGCTTCGGGAATACCTCGAAATGCTTAGCCTGGCTCAGACCTGCCGGTACAGGAACATATCTTACCTTGACTTTCTGCGACGCAAGGCTGGACTATGGGAAAACATATCCTCTGAATCACTTACAGAGTTTCTGCCTTTTAGCCAGGCGCGCCAGTTTATTCACCGCCTCAATTTTGAAAGGAAAAGTCAATGGAATTTGTGGAAGAAAGAAGGCAAGCGCCCTTCGTTCATTCCTTCAAGCCCTGAAAGGACATACAGGAACAGTGGCTGGGTCAGTTGGCATGACTGGCTCGGATTCAGTTTTATGTCCTTTGATAAGGCCAGAACATATATGAGAAAACTGGGTTTAAAAAACCGTGACGCATATTGGGCATGGCAACGCAGTGGTAAAAGACCGAAAAAAATCCCTGCCTCACCGGAGAAAGTATATAAACATACCGGATGGAAAGACCTGGGCGACTGGCTCGGTACCGGAAACCTGGGGCAGCAGCCAAAGAGGAAAGTATCTTATAAAGAAGCGAAGGCTTTCGTGCAGGCCCTGGGTATTAAGACACAAAAGGAGTTCTTTGAATGGCGGAAAAGCAGTCAACGTCCTGAAACCATACCATCAGCTCCAGAAAGGGCATATTACGAATTCGAGGGATGGGGGAAGTTTTTGGGTACGGATAGAGTAGCTAACCAGAACAGAAAATATTGGAATTATGAAAAAGCAAAAGCATTTTTAAAGCCTTTGCAAATCCGCTCCATGAAGCATTACAGGGAGTTGCATAATCTTGGTATTATATCGCGCTACATACCAAGAAGCCCTTTTGCATATTATAAAAAGGCGGGGACGTGGATAAGTATGCCGGATTTTTTCGGCAAGATTATATAGTGCAAAGTGTGTGGAAAGGAGATAGGAAAGCACCCACTTCCCAGGATATTAGATTATTTTATAGCTTTGTTATATGGAATTTAAAGTAAAACAATTTGCCCAGTTAATGATATTATGCCATGATGTGGCATTAACCTATGATGAAATATCAGGAGGTAATACAATGATTGATTCCTACCAGATTGCTGAGCATCCCGAGATAGCTAAAGGTAAAATAGAGGATTTCATGAAGTTGAGTTATGATAAGGTAATCAAGAACAAAGACCATCTTTCCATTTATACGGAGCTATACGCAGCGAAGGATGACGATGTTTTTCTGCAAATGCTTAGAACACGCAATCGCCTTCTTAATAACGGGATACTGTTAAAGTAGCCATGAGTTAATAATTTCTCTACTTACTTATTTACATATCATGGCAGATGTTCATAGCAAAAAGACCAGAAGCTATAACATGAGCCAAATTAAAGGCAAGGATACTAAGCCTGAGGTCCTTGTCAGGCGTTTTTTATTTGCTAATGGTCTTCGATACAGACTTCATGATAAAAAACTACCCGGTAAACCTGATATTGTATTTCCTCGGCGCAGAAAGGTCATTTTTGTTAATGGTTGTTTTTGGCATGGCCATGAGGGATGTAGCTATTTTAAACCCCCAAAAACCCGTACTGAATGGTGGATAACGAAAATAGAAAAAAATAAACAACGGGATAAGCGTAATTACAAACTTCTGAAGTCAATGGGATGAGAAATTATTACAATATTTGAATGCGAATTGTTGGCTAAGGAAAAAGAGCATACTTTGAGGCAGTTGTTGTTACTACTAATGAAATCATAAAGATATGAAACGATGCAGTTTATAGACCTATTTGCAGGAGCAGGAGGGCTTTCTGAGGGATTTGTTCGAGAGGGCTTTAAGCCGATTGCCCATGTTGAGATGAATAAGGAGGCCTGTGACACGCTTACGACCAGATTGGCTTATTATCATCTTACAAAAAACCACAGAGCCAAAACATACTACTCATACTTACAGGGTGATATTACTCGTGATGAGCTTTGGAAAGAATTACCTGATGAACTGTTGAATTCTGTTATGAACCAAGAAATTACCGACAAAACAATTAGTAAAGTCTTTGAAAGAATAGATGAACAAAGAGATTCTAAATATGTAGATTTGATAGTAGGCGGTCCCCCATGTCAGGCATATTCGCTTGTTGGGCGCTCTCGAGACCCGCAACGCATGGATGGAGATAAAAGGAACTACCTGTTCCGATATTATGTACAATTCCTGATTCGTTATAAACCGAAGTATTTTGTTTTTGAGAATGTGCTCGGATTGCTTACAGCCGGTAATTCAAGATACCTTAAGGAAATGCTCAGTTTATTTGAAGAGGTTGGTTATTCGGCTGATTTGAAAATACTTAATGCTGAGGAATATGGTGTTTTACAAAGGAGAAGAAGGGTAATAATAATTGGCCGCAGAGGGAAATCGAAGTTTAAATTCCCCAATATTTCTCAAATAGAAAATACATGGCAGACTAAACGGGATTTATTTTCTGACTTACCTTGTCTGAGACCGGGCCAGGAGGTTCCGATTGCGAACTATACAAAGAATACAAATCAGTATCTTAAGTTGTCAATGTTGAGAAATGGCATTGACTTTACTACGCAACATCTGTGCAGAAACCATAATGAACGGGACCTTGAAATATATTCACTTGCAATTGATAGATGGATGAATAAAAGGCAGAGGTTAAAATATAATGATATTCCTAAGCGTCTTCAGACCCATAAAAATACCGAAGCATTTTTAGACAGATATAAGGTGGTTGACCCTACTGGGCACTCACATACAGTAGTAGCACACATTGCAAAAGACGGGCATTATTATATTTTCCCAGATAGTAAGCAAGTACGTTCAATTTCTGTTAGGGAGGCGGCCAGAATACAATCCTTTCCCGACGATTACTTTTTTGAAGGTGGGAGAACCTCGGCGTTTAAACAAATAGGAAATGCTGTACCGCCATTAATGGCAGAAAAAATCGCTTTATCACTTAAACACCTCTAATTCAATACATAGTGATACTATTAGATTATTAAAATGAATCAAAAATTAGTTCAAAGGCTGCGGTATGCAATTGGTGGGCAAGAAGAAACCCACTCCCTTCCATTGCCTTTGAAAGAATCACTTCAACTTATTTCTGATTTTTTTAACAATAGTTCGAATCATAAACTTTGTCTTGTATTTCCAACTAAAGAATTTGCAGCCCAGTGGCTTTCGATTCCAACGGTCTTATTTCTGATTGAATCAGATTTTGCCCGGTTCAAGAATGAAATAGTTGAGTCACTGGAAAAATATAAGCGGGGGGACTGGATTATCCTAAATAATGAAGCTGTAGTTGAATGGGTAGGTAGGAATGAAAACGGGTTTGTTTTTAAACATAAGGAGTTTAGTGGAGTTGATGAAATAACAATTAGTATCAAGAAAATTTCAAAGATTCAGCCTGCACCACCAAGCCGCAAAGCGTTATCGGGATACAAGAGAGTAATTGAAGCACTTGCCAAGAGTGATGAAAATCCGATGGATAAAATTCTGGGAATACAAACGGAAGGGAACAAACTGTTTCATAAAAATTCAATTTGCCTAATCAGTAAACATATTTCTTTTGAAGATTCAATTGCTGAAATCTCGGTAAACGATTTTCTGATTGGCGAATATTTCAGGCAAGGGAAAATTGATGACACTGGAGAAGTGGACATGAAAAGCCCTCTTCTTATATCAAATAATCTGACGAACCTTTTCCTGTATTTGACACTATCCGATACTATTTCCAAAATAATTATAGATGGTTATTCTGCTATTCAGGAAAGAGCAGGTGACTTTAATGATATTGATATAAAAAAAATCCCAACGATACTTATTACTGACCTTTCGGAAATTGAAAATTTTGAAAATATAGGAAATTATGGTTTTGATTTTTACAATTTCACGAAAGAAAACCTGCAACTTGATGAGGTAAAAGAAATGTCACCTTTCAGTTCCTTTGATAAAAAACTTCATAAATATGTTTCATTTAACCTGCAAAAAGAAATTTGTAAGAATGCAGAACTTGAAAACATTACGAAACTGATTCACTCAATTGACAGAGATGAATCAGTTAAAGAATTGATGAACTTAAAGATTCTACTAATCCAGCTAACGAATCTTGTTTCAAGAATTGCTCATCCATTAAATCTAAACGAAGTGGCTGTCTATAACGGAATGTTGAATAAGATTGAAGCGCTTTATTTTGATAACAAACCTTACTTTGGAGGTTCATCCAAAGCAATTGAAGATTCTATTTCGTTATTAAAATCAGTGATTGCAAAATTTTCAACCGCACCTTCAGAAAAAAGTTCAAGGTTGAATGAATTAATTAAACTGCATAAGTATGATTTCATTATCTGCACAACAGAGGATGAAGCATTATCATTGTCATTATATTTGAATTCATTGCATAATACACACAAACCCAACGTAATTTCAGTAGCTGATGTGAATAATAGTTTGCTTACAGAAGAGCCCGTGAAGGCAATTCTCACAGGTTGGGCGAAAAGCAATAATGTAAACCGTCTATTGTCAAGTTTCTTGTTTTCCGAATTGACTGTTTTGTTCTATCAATTCGAGAACAATTATTTCAATTCACTACAAAACAGGAACATGCGGTTCAGTAACAATATAATATCAACAATCAATAAGAATGGAATTCGTTCTGAAACGCAGGCAAAAAACAAAAATGGGTTTGCTGATTTATTTAAAAACGAATCTACATCAGAAACCGATATTGATTCAAGTTTTGATATTTCTGAGTTTGAGTTAAAGATTGACAATGCACAATTTTCAAAATACATTGTGAGAGGCAATTTGGCTGATAGTGTGAAAGCAAAGAGGGTCGAGTTTAAGAATGATAAGTTTATATACCTGACTGACACACATGGATTACTCGTATTGGAAGGTTTCCATAAATCTTCAAGGAATAAACTATACATTCATAAAAGCCGGATTGAAAACCTACATAACGGTGATGTAATTGCATTCCTGAAAACAGAAAGAGAATTATTGAACAAGATTGTTGGAAGACAAACTAACCCTGGTGCATTAGCAGAAACAACTAAATGGATTGAACTATGGAAACACTTGCTAAAAAACCATTACGAACAGCTTGATAATGACTTTAACAGATTAGTAAACCAGTTACGAGAAAAAGGTTGTAATCGTGACCAAGTTACAATTCGTTCATGGTTGTTTGATGATTTACGTATAGGCCCAAGAAAGGACGATGACTTAATTTCCATTGCAATCATGACGAATGGCACCGAATTATATGGCAACATAAATCAGGTAAGGACTGCTATCAGACAAATGACTGGTTGGAGAATGAAGGCATCCGATTTTCTGATTGAACAACTGAAAGCAATGATTAAAAGTACACACTCAACGATACAGGTAAACAGCATAGTTGACTTTGAAGATTTAGGAGAGGTTGAAATTCTCGAGATAACTGAAATTAAAAGCACATCTGACAATGTTGACTTTAAAAATATAAACCGGCTATTGGAGAAAGCAAAATTATAATGGCAAAATTATTACCGCCATATATTGACAAAAGTTGCAAAAGTACAGGGGAGAGAATGATTTTTGATATGCTCAAAAAAGAATCTTTCACTGATGATTGGATTGTGCTGCACTCTTTGAATCTTTCACAACATACGACCAGGCTCTATGGCGAGATAGATTTCTTACTGTTAATTCCGAATGCAGGGGTTTTTGTTATGGAAGTGAAAGGCGGTGATGTAAGATGTACCAATGGAGTTTGGGAGTTTATAGACAGACACGGGAATGTAAACAAAAATAAAAGCCCCTTCAACCAGGCAAGAGAAGCGATGTTTTCAGTGCAGTCAGAAATCAAAAAAGAGTTTGGCGGTAAACACAAGTTCAATAAAATACAATTTGGTTTCTTAGTTGCATTTCCACAGGTGGTTTTTGACAAACGTAGCGTCGAATACGAACAATGGCAAATTTTTGACAAGAGCAATTACAAGTCAAATCATGAATCATTTTTCAAAATCTTGATTCAACAATTCACAGAGAAACATAAAACACAATTTTGGTTTTCACCAAAAGAATCCTTACCCAGCAAGCGAGACCTTGAAGAAATCTGTAGTTTTCTGAGAGGTGATTTTGAAAGAGTACGTACTTCAAAAGAGCGCTTAACTGAATTTGATACTCAGGTCAGAACTTATACAGAAGAACAATTCAGAATTCTTGATTCAATTCAACTGAATGAACGGAGCATGACACAGGGAAGTGCTGGGACTGGGAAAACAATGATTGCAATAGAATCTGCAATCAGGGCGGCTGATGAAGGCAATAGTGTTTTTCTAACCTGTTATAATAGAATAATTGGAGAGTGGATGCAAAAGCAACTTCAAGGCTGGAACAACATTACCGTGTCGAGTTTACACAGTTACTTGTTTGAGTTGACAAAAGGATTTGACTACGATAAAACGCAAGCGGACACACAAGGTTTCTTTTCAAGGTATTTACCCAATCTAATGAAGGAATTTTTCAAGATTGGTATTAAGGGCAAATTCGACAAGCTAATTATTGATGAGGGTCAAGACTTAATTAGAGAAGAATATTTGGGTTTATTTGATTCAATGCTCAATGGGGGATTAGCAAATGGCAATTGGGAAATCTATGGCGATTTTGAAAGGCAAGCAATTTATTCCCTACTTACAAAGACTGAGATGCTTGATATGCTCAATTCATTTGGCTATCATTCAAGGCATTTACTTAAGATAAATTGCCGGAATACAAAAGAAATTGGAGAAGAGACTTCTTTGATTTCAGGTTTTGAAAAGCCCCCCTTTCTATTAGAATACCTTCATGGGATACCCGTGGGCTATCATTTTTATAAAGACGAAGCGCACCAAAAACAATTACTATGCGAGCAACTTAAAAAAATTTCAACTGAAAGTTTACCTTTCAATGAATTAGTAATTCTTTCGCCAAAGCGATTTGAAAATTCTTGTATGAACTCTTTTTCTGATTTTAAAACTAAAGAAATAAAAACGGCAAATGAAATTTCAACTACTCAAAATTATTTTGGCTTTGCGACAGTTCAATCATATAAAGGTATGGAGAGCAATTATATTTTGATTACAGACATTGAAGATTTGTCAAGCGACATTGCAAAATCACTTATGTATGTGGGTATGAGCAGAGCGAGGTATGGGTTGATACTTTTAATTTCTGAGACAAAGCAAAACCAGTATTATGAAATACTAAAAAACAAAATTAGCTGAAATGAGAGATAATATTCTGCAATTTATAAGAAGAGAATTAATTGGTCCCGATCCTGTGAAGCCACATATACAGGAAAGTGGGGAAGAAATAATTTTTCCAATTCCACCAAGGCAGCGTTATGGTGCGGGAATTCTATTCCCATCGCCAACGGTTAATGGAGAGGGTGCGACTTACGCTGCATCTGATTCAACATCAATATCAGAAGAGGAAGTAATAAAAACAGATGCGGATATAAGCAGTGATGGTAGTTCAGAACCAATTTTAGACAATAATACATCATCAAATGTTGGAGATGACTTTGAAGAAGAAATAGGATTGGCAAATAATTTTCTTCCTTCTGCAATGGGGGTTAGCTGTTTTTCAAAAATCCCCAAAGAGGGGTTCAAAATTCAAGTCAAATTAGGCGTTTATGAAATCAAGGACTATAATGAACCAAAGGATGATGGGACACATAAACTAAGAAAGGCTTATTACAGAAATTCATTAGACCAATTATTAGTAATTCAAGCAGTTGACATTCCTCTCATTTCGGGAACATCAAAAGAGTTTTTACTAACTGGAAAAGACGAAAGGAAGATAGAGTTAGTTCTTAATATTAGAAACCGAACGCACGGAGACGACTCTGACGGAAGTATTCATCTTTTAACTTTTACTCTAATAAACAGAAAGAAAGGAACTAAAGAAAATATCAGGAATGAAGATTGTTTCTTTCAGGTCTCTTTTTCAGTAAATGCAAATGAACATTGTTTTTGTCCTTACAAAATAGCCGCATCAAAGACAGACAAGGAAGATGAAAAATCAAATCAATTACTTTTTAGAAAGAAAAAGACTTTTGCAGTTGGGCATGGCTGTTCCCCAACATGGGTAGACTATGATTTAGATTCTGTAAATCAAATCACAACTGAAGCAATTCCTTCCTATGAAATAAAACCAATCGTTCCGAATGAATTAAAGAGTGTTCCTCTGAAAATGTTCGATATGAGTGATTTAGCTGAAGGGGATATTACTTTAAATCTTATCAAATTAAATTCAGAATACGAGAAATGGATAAATGAACAGGAAGAAATTGTGAAAATCGAATTGAAGGATGAGTTGTTTAGAACCGCAATGCGTCACATTGAAAGTTGTCGTGCCTGTTTGAAGCGAATGAATGAGGGAGTTGATTTGTTAAAGAGTAGTAAGAAGGTGAGTCGAGCATTCAAACTGATGAATCGTGCGATGTTATTGCAACAACTTCATTATGGGATTGATACTCGAAACTGGATTGTAGAAAAAGGAAACATCGTTGGTTTAGATGACGTACCAATTCCAAATATTAAGGACCAAAGTACATGGCATAAGAATCCTGATGGAAGCTTGAAAGTTGGCTCATGGAGACCATTTCAAATTGCTTTTATTCTGATAAATCTAAATTCAATGTTAGATGCAAAGCATCCGGACAGGCAGATGGTTGATTTGATTTGGTTTCCAACTGGTGGTGGAAAAACAGAAGCATATTTAGGGTTGTCTGCATTTACAATTTTCCTAAAGAAACTAAAAGATAAAACTGATTCAGGAACTACTGTGTTGATGCGTTATACTTTACGTTTACTGACGGCGCAGCAGTTTCAAAGAGCGGCAGCTTTGATTTGCGCCTGTGAAAAAATCCGAGATGAAAATAAAGATGAATTAGGGACAGATAGAATCACAATAGGCCTTTGGGTTGGAGAGCTAACTCCAAACAAGAGAGCAGATGCGACAAATACTTTAAAGAAGATGTCGCAGGGGAAAGAAGATAATAATCCTTTTGTTGTTTTAAAATGCCCTTGGTGCGGCACTCAGATGGGTCCTATCAAAGGGACTAAGAAAGATGAAATTAAAGGTTACAAAACCCGTAAGGTAAATAATCATGATACCGTTGTTTTTAAATGTGATAATGATAGTAAATGCGCTTTTTCAAATGAAAACTTTCGATTGCCTTTACTTGTGATTGATGAAGATATTTATGCCGATGCTCCAACTCTTTTAATTGGCACAGTAGATAAGTTTGCAATGCTCACATGGAGGCCAGAAGCAAGAACGCTTTTCGGTTTTATAGGAAAAGATAGAAAGACACCACCCGAATTAATAATTCAAGACGAATTACATTTAATTTCAGGTCCGTTGGGTTCAATGGTTGGCTTGTATGAAACAATGATTGAAGAACTTTGTACGGCAAATAATATCAAACCAAAAATTATTGCATCGTCAGCAACAATTAGCAGGGCAAAAGAACAAATTAATTCTCTTTACGGCAGAGGAACGGAGAACGTAAATATTTTTCCGGCTCAATGTTTAAGTGCGGGCGATTCCTTTTTTGCATATGAAGAGAAGAATTCCGAAAATGCCCCCGGCAGATTATATGTAGGCGTTTTTGCATCAGCATTGCCTTCGCATGCGACAGCGCAGGTAAGAGTTTTGTCGGCATTGCTACAATCTGTAAAATCAATCCCGGTAGTAAACGAAAAAGAAAGAGACCCATACTGGACCGCATTGACTTACTTTAATAGTATTCGTGAGTTAGGGCATGCTGCAACTTTAATCCGCGCAGATATTACAGAATATCTCAACTCAATTTATGTCCGAAAGAAAATTACAGGAACGGAAAGGAGATTTATCAGCGTAGATAGAGAATTGACGAGCCGGATAAACAGTAGCCAAATCACGGATATTCTCGAAGAATTATTAAAAGAATATCCGAAAGATAAATATCCGATTGATGTTTGTCTTGCAACAAATATGATTTCAGTTGGAGTTGACATTCCGCGTTTAGGTTTAATGACTGTTATCGGACAACCCAAAACTACATCAGAATACATTCAGGCAACAAGCCGTGTTGGTCGTTCAAAGAAAGGTCCAGGAATTGTTTTTACAATTTACAACTGTTCAAAGCCAAGAGACCGTTCGCACTTCGAGCACTTTCAGGAATATCATTCAAAAATCTATAGTAAAGTTGAACCTACAAGCGTTACTCCTTTTTCCCCACCGGCAAGAGAAAGAGCATTACATGCAATCTTAGTTGGACTTATAAGATTTTATTCAGAACAAAACAGAGAACTTCCGACCCCTTTCCCTACAAAGGAAATTATTGAGAAGGTAAAAAGTATAATTTTTCAACGGGTATCCGAAATTGATAAGGATGAAATTCAAAAAACCATGGAAATGCTGGAAAGAAGGTTAGAGCAATGGCAGCACAACTTACCTATCATATATGGCTCATTTGCTCAAACGGATAATTTGCCTCTCATGTATCCGGCAGGAACAAATCCATCTGAGCAAACAAAATTGAGAGCATGGTCAACACCTACATCAATGAGAAGTGTGGACTCAACCTGTGATGCAATTGTAATAAATGAATATACTAATATTGATAATTAATAAATTCGATTATGCCAGCGAATAAGCCAATTAGGAGGTCCCAGCTTATTTCTCCATGGGGAGTAGGACAAATGATAAATTTCCCAAAAGATGAGTCGTTGATGGTTGCAGGACTTGATTTGTGGGAATTAAAATTCAGAGAACTGGACAGGTCAAAATCTTTAGACGAATTTATTATTGAGGAAGAACGGCTCGCTAAGAGACTTCGTGTGAAAAACTTTCGGTTACCGCCTGATTTTCGTGATAACATTTTAGAGAAAACAAACCAGTTTCTGAAAATTCCATTTGTTCGATTCCCACGATGGCATTATTGCACACATTGCGGCTATATGCACAAGGTTCCGATTTTTCATCACGAAAAGCCGAGGTGTTTAGGCTTACCTTTCCCAATTAGGTCATGTGCTTCAACTCCAGCAAATAGGAGGCGGAAGTTAATTCCAGTTAGGTTTATTGCAATTTGTCCGCAAGGGCATATAGAAGATTTTCCATTTGAGGAATGGGTTCATAATGGCAACAAGTGTAAAGATTCAAACCCTATTATGCGGTTAAAAGCTGGCAGAAGCTCAGGTGCATTATCAGGTATTGATATTTCATGTAGTTGTGGCGAGAAAAAATCAATGGCGGGTGCTTTTAACGAAAATTCTCTTCATAGAATTCAATATGACTGCCATGCAGAAAGGCCTTGGTTAGGAGAAGAAATTGAAAAACAAAATACAGGACATTGTAATGAACAGTTGAGAGTTGTTCAAAAAGGTGCGTCAAATGTTTATTTCTCAAATGTAAGAAGCTCCATTTATTTGCCTCAATGGGAACCTTCAGTTGATTCAGAGTTGATAGATATTCTTGAAAAGAATTGGAGTTTTCTGAATAGCAGTAGAGTAAACAATGATTTTGACAGGAACAGATTTATGTTTGTAGTCACACAAAAATTAAAAGTTGAATTTGATAAAATCGATTTTTGGATTGATAAACTACTTGATGCAGCAAAGAAAAAAATTACTGGGTATGATTCAATGCCTTCGTCAGATTCAGAGGAGTTTTATCGTAAAATGGAATATGATGCAATTCTTAAAGAACCAGGTTCAGAGAAACAAGATTTTTTTGTTTCCAAGGTAAACGTTGCTGACTATAAGGAGAATGAAATTATTTTAAAAGGATTTGATAGTATTTGTTTACTTCATAAATTAAGAGAAACAAGAGCATTTATTGGCTTTTCCCGATGGTTACCGGAAGATGGTAAAACTGCTGAAGACAAAAAGAATTTTATAAAACTTGGAGCAAGCATCAATTGGCTACCAGCAATTGTTGTGAGAGGTGAAGGGGTATTTTTTAAGTTTAACGAAAAGTTATTGAAAGAATGGGCTTCAAAAAAGGAGATAGTTGAACGGGTAAAAGTACTTACAAAAAACCACAACAAAACAAAACTTGACAAAGGACAAAAGCCAAGAGATATTACACCCGAATTTATTTTGATTCACACATTTGCTCATTTAGTGATAAATCAATTCAGTTATGAATGTGGTTACGGAAGTTCTGCTTTAAGGGAACGAATTTATTGTAATCTTGAATTTCAGGATGAGGTTATGAATGGTGTTTTGATTTACACGGCATCAGGTGATTCTGAAGGTTCTTTAGGCGGCCTTGTACGACAAGGTAAACCAGGGAATCTTGAAACGATAGTTTATAATGCCATAGAAAATGCAAGATGGTGTTCGAGTGACCCAATCTGTATTGATACAAAAGGGCAAGGACCAAATTCATGTAATCTTGCAGCCTGCCATAATTGCGCTTTGCTACCTGAAACTTGTTGTGAAGAGTCAAATATGCTTCTTGATAGGGCAATGTTAATTGGTGAATTAGATAATCCATCAATAGGGTATTTTAACTTTATACTCAATAAGGGTGGTGAGAGTGAATAAAATTGGACCAACAACTGTCGTAGCCAAGCAGGTACTTTGTTAATACTGCTATGAAATGATAAATAAACAAGACCTTGACCTATTAAGTCCAATTGTAACGGAAATGGTAAATTCCGAAGAGATAACCAGATTCCCACTTAGAAGGGAATCGAATGGCGATATTGCTATTGGAATAAAGCCCCTTTGGGAAGATGAACTAAAAGTGATGGATAAATTCTTCAATGAAGGTAAGGACTTACAGGTCTGGCAGGTTGCGTTGATGTCCATGCAAGGCATGACACAAAGAGGAGTGAAAACAGATTGGAGTAGAATCGAAGAGCTTGCAAGTGGAGTTGCTGCCTCTTTTTACCCGGATGGTAAGTTGCATGTAAAGGTAACTTACCAGGACGGTAAAGTTGTGGGTTTCAGAGAGGAATATGATGACAAAGGAAATCTTACCGACAAACGACCATGGACCGAATAGAATCGTATTAGGAGAGCCTGGCCTAAAAGCAAGTAGTTTCATTACATTATCGGCAACGACCCTCATTATTCGTTCCGAATGCCAAAAGAAGAAGAATTTTAGGCTGATTTGTCAATGCGCCTTACCACAGCGCTTAAGGTGGCTTTACTCACCTTTGAATATATCAGGGTACTGGATAAAGAGGCATGAGCAAGGAACTGTTGGGCCTCACGCAGCCCAACACCGCGCCCCATAAGGACTGTGGACCCGCATGTGTGTTTTGCGGAATGATGGGTGATACGTTTGTTTATACCTACGATTCCCATTATTATAGCAAGGTGAGCATTAAATTTTTGGTTGGAGATACCCCTGAAAAGGTTCTCATTACTATTAAGCCGGCCCTCAGAATACCGGCTGACAATTTGTGATGCTTCTTTAAAAAGTGGAACCTCAACACTATTTTTTTCTTTCTCCGCTCGATACGCCGTCCACATTATGCCATCTGCGTCTGTATAAAAACTATTGACCCGAAAGTTCTTTAGGTCATTAAAACGGCATGCACAATAACAGCTAAAGACAAATGCGTCTCTAATGCGAATCAATGAAAGGTTATTATCAAGCGGATGGGCGGCTAACCTATTTAATTCATCTATTGTTAAGTATTCCCTTTTCCCCGCGACCGTTTTTATTTTCACCTCCCTGAATGGGGAGATGGTAATCAGTTGGCGTACCAAGGCTTTATTAAATACAGCGCGAAGTTTAGTTTGGTATCTACCTGCTGTATTTTCATTAAGCGGATGCCCGGTATTTTCAAAGTTGGTACTGAGAAGATAATGTTTCCATCTATCGATATGACTGCCTGAGAAGTCGCTCAGAAATATCTTTTCCTCGCGGGTTAAGGCCAGAAAGCTGCGCAGTTTCTCCTGGGCTTGTTTATAATGGTTTACAACGCTATGTGTAAATTCCTTTGGCCGTGCCTTCATTTCCGCAATGTAAAGGTCGAAGAAGTCCATCAATCTTGTGCGCTGTATATGCTCGCCTTTTAGCATACGGATAATATCTTTGGCCTCGGCGGTTTTATTTTCTGTTTCCAGGCTATACCTAATATCTTGAATTTGCTTTTCTATCGACAGAAGCCTATGGTTAATGCGCACACAGTCCTTAGCTTTTGGTGTTACTCTACTGGTCGCCTTATCGAAATGTTCAGGTCTCACATTCTCGCCAATCTTAAGCATGGCAATAACACGGTTCTTTATAATGCGAACATATAAGGGACAACAGCCATCCCCTCGCGAACGGCGGGTATCAATTATAAAAGCTACAGTGAAGTTTAATATTGTCATGGTTATTTTTTTATTTCTTGCCTTGCATACAAAAGTTCTTCTATTTCACTAAGCCGGTAGAATCTGCCTTTACCATCAACCAAAGAAGAAGTAGATAGAATACCTTCCTTCCTCATTTTATAAAGTGTCGTTCTGCCAAGCTGGGTTAACCGAATAACCTCACTTTCCGGTATCCAGTCCCCGATAAGCACACTTTGATTAACGGCATTGGCTTTAACTAATGCAGAAAGTTCGCGAACGCTATCTTCAATAGCTTTCAAGTGTTCAGCATCGACAACAATATGTTCGCCGGCTTTGAGCAAGTATATGGCAATTATTTAAACGGACTTATGCCCTGCACTCCCCATACCCTCCTTAGTTGGGGGACAGTGGC
>OLMA01000630.1_pt1 | contig 34533 bp, 22 predicted proteins | sample 1604671 | NCBI WGS metagenome assembly OLMA01 (sample SAMEA104055725, study PRJEB20765) | soil metagenome | biome: Arctic tundra; feature: Polygonal ground; material: soil | place: USA | collected 2011-09 | depth 0-0.5 m | reverse complement strand
ATGTAGATTATTAAGATCCGCCTCATTGCGAACATCTACCTGACATGCAAAATGACCATCGCCGTCTAATACATTTACAGTTTCAAAGCATTGTGATAGATTGTGCCCTGTCACAAATACCTGCCAGCCTTCTTTGGCAAAACGTTCTGCAGTGGCTTTTCCTATGCCAGAAGATCCACCTAATACAACAATTTTTTTTCTCATAGCAATTAATAATAAATATTTTATCAATAAGTAGCCCTTCCTCCTGAAATGTCAAATATAAAACCCGTATTAAAACTTGCTTCTTTTGATACTATCCATGATACAATAGAAGCTACTTCATCTACAGTTCCTAAACGACCCATCGGTATTTTAGACGTCATGTAAGCCAATTGTTCTGGTGCTGTGTTTTCATTCATTGCAGTTTTGATGACTGCCGGAGCGAGGCCATTCACCGTAATACCTGTTTGAGCGTATTCTTTTCCAATCCCTTTCACGAGCCCTATTACTCCGGCTTTCATAGAAGAATACCCTACCATAAAAGGATTACCTTCTTTACCTGCAATAGATGCCAGCAACAAAATGCGTCCATAGTTATTTTTCTCCATGGCCTGAATAGCATATTTTGTAATTAAGAAAGATCCTCTAAGGTTAATACTATAAATCTTATCATATTCTTCCAATGGGTAGTCAGTAATTTTTGTGTTGGTTGGACCAACAATTCCTGCGGAGTTTACCATGATATCTACTTTACCAAACTTATCTTCAACCCGTTGAATAGCTTCCTGAACTGAACTCTCAGACGAAATGTCAACTACATAACCTTCCGCTATAAATCCCTTATCTTTAAATTCAGATACAGTTTGTTCTAATAATGTTTTATTTATGTCAAGTAATACAATTTTTCCACCCTCCGATGCTATGCGTTGGGCTATTCCTTTTCCCAACCCGTCCGCTCCTCCTGAAATAATGGCCACCTGATTTTCAAATCGTTTCATGCTGTTTAGTTTAAAGGTTTTTATTGAATGAAATATAAATGATACAATTGTTTATAATTATTCTTTTTGCCAAAACAATGCTTATAAAGGCATTATCTATTCTAGTCTTTAACTAAATATGAAGCATCTTTTTGTTTTCCATATTTATCTAAAACACTAGATTTTTCTTTAAAGGATTCGGCCAAACCTAATTAGTTTCATGACCTCGTTTTTATAATTAAACTTCAAATTCAAATGCGGGTATTCCTTTAAATCCACTATTACGTAATATAAACAGAGAACCTGCCAAAGGCTGCTTTTCTAATTCCTCTTTGGCAAGCCCAACCCTTGCTGATGTGATATATAAATCTTCCAGGTTTTCACCACCAAATATGCAGGAAGTTACTCTTGCTACTGGTAATTCAATATAGCACAACTTTTCACCACTGCTTGGGTTCCATCTTGTGACCTTCCAGCCATCCCAATGCGCAATCCACAGCATTCCTTCATCATCTATTGTCATACCATCAGGGCATCCATCTTCTTTTGGAATTTTTATAACTGTCTTTTTGTTGCTGATGTTCCCGGTACTATCATCATAATCATAGGAGGCTACTTCAAATGTTGGTGTATCTATGTAATACAATATTTGATTAGATTGACTCCAGCATATTCCATTAGAAATAGTAGCACCTTCTATCTTTTTCGTTATAGCGAGATTTTTTTCTAAAGTATAAACGCTACCTGCATTTGGTTCTTCTGAGAAAGAAATAGTCCCTGCCCAAAACCTTCCTGAAGGATCGCATTTGCCATCATTAAAACGGTTGTTGGGCAAAAGCGATTCAGGGTCTGCAATTACTTCTACAGCACCACTTACCCTATCAATAAAAGCAAATCCATTTTGTAAGGCTGCAATAAAATTTCCATTGGTGCAAACAGCCAAACAGCCAATCATTTGCTGAACATGAATAGTATTTTTAATTTTTTGTTGTGTTGAATACTCATGTATTTCACCATTCAATATATCAACCCAGTAAATCATTTTATGTTTCGAGTCCCACACTGGTCCTTCACCCAGCAAACATTTATGATTAGTAACAACATCAACTTGTAATTCTAATTTTCTTACTTTCATTTTAAGTTTTTAAAAAATGTTCAATCGTATGGGGAAGGGATTATGCAAGTCCATCCTCCATTAACGATCAAATTTTGCCTGTAAGATGCCTGGCTTTCTCTGATATAAGAAATAAAACCGAATCGGTTATTTCTTTAACAGATGCTGGATGTCCCATTGGTATGATCTTCAGCCACGTCCTTTTATAATATCAACGCCCTCTGCTAAAGTTCTTGAAGAAATCACTGTACAACATAATCTAGGCGTTTACAATTATTATATCAATTGCCCAAATTCAGAAACGGCTTTATCAACCATTTTTTGAATAAAAACTATGTTGCTCGAATCTCCGGGTAATGCTATACAATTCCCATTAGTTGCCTCATTATATTTCTTACAGCATCATTAACCAAAGCCACATTTAAAGAATATTTTATTAGTTTGAATTACCCCGGATAGTTAAATAATTATTCAGCTTTTCATCCACCAGATTAATGCGAGTCCCTTAAAACTTCGCTGCCTGAACCGCCCCTTAAAAAGTCCATGTCGGCCCCCAAGTGTGCTTGTAGAACATGGTCTATGTACAAGTTAACATAACCTCTTTCTGTAACAGGTAGGAAGGATATAACTTGCTGTTTTCTCTGCTTTAGTTCTTCATCACTAATATGCACATTTAAGGAGCGGTTAGTCACATCTAACGTTATCATATCACCAGTTTGAATTACAGAAAAGTTGCCTCCCGCTGCAGCTTCAGGTGAAACATGCAATACCACTGTTCCAAAAGCTGTTCCACTCATTCTTCCATCTGAGATACGCACCATATCCTTGACTCCTTTATCTAACAATTTTTTAGGTATCCCCATGTTGCCTACTTCGGGCATGCCGGGATATCCCTTTGGTCCAACATTTTTTAATACAAGGACGCTATTTTCATCCACCTCCAGGCTATTTTCATCTATCCTATTTTTAAAATCCTCAATATTTTCAAACACAACAGCCTTGCCCGAATGTTGCATTAAATGATTACTTGCAGCGGATGGCTTTATAACAGCTCCATCTTCGCATAAATTCCCTTTTAAAACAGCCAACCCTGTTGCACAATTAAAAGGCGCGTCAACGGTTGTAATTACATCGCTGTTATAGCATTGCACATTGGTATAATTCTCTCTAATAGTTTTCCCGTTAATTGTTATACAATCATGATGAAGAAACCTGTCAAGTTCTTTTAATACCACTGGCAAGCCTCCGGCATAAAATAAGTCCTCCATAAAATACTTTCCTGAAGGTTGAAGGTTCACAATTAGCGGGATACCCGCAGATAAATGATCAAAATCGTATAAAGTAAGGGGCACACCAATTCTTCCAGCTATCGCTAATAAATGTATAATAAAATTAGTTGACCCGCCGATAGCTGCATTCACCCTGATTGCATTCTCAAAAGCATTCCGGGTAAGAATATCTGACATTTTTATATTTTCTCTAACCATATCAACAATACGTAACCCAGACAACTGCGCAAGCACTTTACGCCTCGAATCTACAGCTGGGATTGCTGCATTCCCCGGCAAAGAAAGCCCTAAGGACTCCACCATACAAGCCATAGAAGAAGCAGTACCCATTACCGCGCAATGCCCCCTGCTGCGGCACATGGCCGCCTCTACTGTCCTTAATTCTTCTTCTTGTATTTTACCTACACGTAAATCATCATGGTAACGCCATACATCACTGGTTCCAATGCTCATACCCTTATAATGGCCGGTCAACATAGGCCCCCCGGATACTACTATCGTGGGAATATCTACACTGCATGCACCCATCACCAATGAGGGAGTTGTCTTATCACAACCGCACAGCAAAACAACGCCGTCTAGGGGGTTAGCTCTAATAGATTCTTCCACATCCATACTGACTAAGTTACGATACAACATAGCTGTAGGTTTCATTAATGTTTCTCCTAAGGACATCACTGGAAATTCTACGGGAACCCCTCCAGCTTCTAAAACCCCACGCTTAACTGATTCTGCCAACTCTCTAAAGTGCGCATTACACGGCGTTAATTCGCTCCAGGTATTACAAATACCAATAACTGGTTTATTATTAAATTCATAGTCTGGAATACCTTGATTTTTCATCCAGGCACGGTGAATAAAACCATCTTTCCCTTTAAGGCCGAACCAGTTTTGACTTCTTAAATTATCTCCTTTCATCGCTTATTTTTTGAATTATTTTATTGTATTATCGTTTTCCGTCAGATTGAAATGTTATTATTTTTCCATTGAGCATAATTTGTTTGCATTTGTCATCGATTCCCAGAACATTGCTCCCGGTTAAAGAGTTCGGATCTGTATAATTTCCAGGATCACTTACCCTGTTGCCTTCCACATTGATACGGGAACAGTTAGCTAAAATAATGGCCTGCTTTTTATTGGGTGGCCCAGAAGTAGCGAGTGCCGTGTATCTGATGGGATTGTCGATATGATTATTCAAAATACTACAGTTGGTGGCACCATTTAATGATATTGCTGATTTACCTGGATTATTAAATGTATTTCCTATAATCTTGATATTACTAATAAGGTTAGGATTCACGGGCTTCCCAGCAATAATCATACTTACATCAATCACTACACCTCCCGGTTGCGGATTTACATCCGTAAACACATTATCTTCAATGGTAATATTCTGGGGAGTACCCCCTTCAACATAGTTTAAATTGGAATTCAATTGTACAGAAGAGCCATTACGGACGAAGTTACAGTTACGGATCGTACCAGGACCAGATGCAACCAGTATTCGTTGATAATTATCGTGCCAATTGCTGTTTTGAATAGTCCATCCACCACACGCATGTTCAGGAAACTCTGCAAGCGCATTGGCAAAATCAGCAGCGGATCTGTCTATGTTTATAGCATTTGCTTCTATATTTACATTTTCAACAATAGCATTACCTAAGAGTTTACCCGTAGCACGACTATAAAACAGGATGCGGTCTCCCTTAGCTACATCAGGGAGCGTAACATCTAAAAACAATCTCCATCCATCATAAACCCCAAAAGTAATGCGGGTACCTTTTACAGACACGATATTACCCCAATAACCATGGAAGTTGGCCGGATCGTCTGTGGTATGAAGAACAGTCACATTGTCTATCGTTGTTCCATGCCGTGTTGCATCAAACATGAAATTCTCACCGCCATTCCATTGATTTGTACCTGGTCTGGGGCCTAAGTAGCAGTCCTTCCAAAGATGGGCTCCATAACCACCTGTTTCTCTTCCCCATCCTCTTGGAACATAGATGTTAACACCCTGCATCGTCACATTTTTACACTCCTTTATCGTCAAGGCAATTGTCGTCGTATAAAGACAAAACAAGCCATCCCCCACATCTATTATACCTTTACTTCCATAGGCATTAATCCAGTTTGGATCATGGATTGTATTTAGCAAGGCTCTATCTTTCATCTCCACCCAAAAACGCCCGCTTAGCCTACTTGGGGTGATATCTTTATATTGTAAATGTAGGCCTCCCTTTTGCAATGCATACAAGGGACTGCAAAAATCTCCATTAGCCTTGAAAGGCAAAATGCGTTGCTGGTAACTACCATTAAACTTTTTCGGGACAGTAAATCCCCGTGACAATTCAATTTCAATACGATTATTGGTAAAATCAATCTGTGTTATACATCCTTCAATATTGCCGCGTGTATCGCGATCAATTGTTCCTCCACGGAATACGATGTTACTACAATTGATGAATCCAATACATGAATGGGAGGCATCAGCCTGATCATTCGTCAGGTCAAACCAGAATGTTACGCCTCTCGCGTCTATTGTAAAGGTATGATCAGCATCACGTTTCAGATCCCTGAATTCGAGCGGATAAGTATAGCCGGACGGTCCTTGACTGTCCTGACCGAAACGATAATCACCCGGTGGAATACGAACCGAGTGATCACCATTCTCAAATGACTTGACCACCATCGACACAATTAATTTACCGGCCTCAAGTTGTGCTCTTTTCTGAACTTCCGTAAATTCAGGGCCGATAGAGTTATCGAAATTAAAAGGTTGTTCTGGATTTTTTCGGGGCCTCTCCTGCAAGATTTTCCGCTGCGCCATTGTCAAGTATTCAATGCCAGATTTATAAACTTTAGATGCAGGATCGGACACAGTGGTAAGACTATTTGAGCCCGTATCTGCTTTCTTTTTATAATTTGAAACGGGTTTGCTGTTGGGAATTTTTTTGTATAAAGAAATGGCAGTTTGTGCAGATGAAGTATTTGACAAAATAAAAATGAAAATAAAAAATAATAGATCCGAGTTTTTCACAAAAAATAATTTTAAAATTTAGATAATATTGTATATATGAATAAGTTGTCCTGCAGTATGCTCGACCTTTCTGATAAAAGAAGCATTTTCATGTTTGCAATTTCTTCTGCAGTTGTCATTCTTTTTTGAAATAAAATTTTTTCAGTTATGGATTTTAATTTTTCATCCTAATTCTCAAAATTTTTAATCCATATATTATATAATGGCGTACAACAATTCTTTGGATACTTTCGGATTCATCATATGATAAACGATACATATCATATTCATTATATTATTTCCCTTCTGCCCGCCAAAGCTTCATTGTGTCAATGTTTTTTTTCAGCTCATTATAATAATCTTCCTCTTCCTTAACTTCGTTTAAGTAAGCCTTCATGCTTGAATTATAACTTTTTTCGCTCTCTCCATACATACCTTGATCATCGGTTGTGAGCCTCCAATTGACAAGAGCTGATCTAAGTTTTTTTAGTTTCTGAGAATACTTAGGATTATTTGCCAAATTGTGTATTTCAAAGGGGTCCTTTTTTAGATTATATAATTCTTCAATAGGTCTTACTTTGGCGGTAATAAGAGATTGCGCTTTATCCAATTTATCTTCCAAAGAAAGCTTAACGATATAGGCTACCGATGGCACATTTTTATATTTGTACACATTTGGTTGCAAATACGGCCTTTTAGGAAAGTAGTTACGAATGTATTTAAAATCACCCATGCGCAAACTTCTTATTTTGTCAACGGTTTCATCAGCTCTATCACGGGCACATACTACAAATTTGCGTGGAGTGAAATCTGGACCAAATAAGGGGCGACTCTGTATATATTTAGGAATTGAAATCCCCGCAAAATACATTGATGTAGCAGCCATATCAATATTTGAGATTAAGTCTTTCCTTACTAAATGTCTCAACCGATTTGGTGCCCACACAATAAATGGTATTTTAGTACCCTCATCATAAAGAAATTGCTTACTTCTTGCAAAAGCCTCACCATGATCAGTAGAAAAAAAGATAATTGTATTATCGAGCACACCATCTTCTTTCAGCTTCTTAATTATGTGCCCAACCTGTAAATCAGTATATTGAACGGCATTTAAATAGTTAGCCCATGAATTACGAAAAAATGAATCATTTGGATAATAAGGCGGTATCAATGAGTTAACCTGTTTACCAGTGACCAAATGAGGTAATTCCTTTTCAAGTTTATTCCACCAATATGGTTCATACTGATACTTTCCACCCTCCAATTGAACCTGAGCAAAAAAGGGTTGACCAGGTTTTTTATTCTCCCAATTGGGTCTATCATAGAGACTATCCACATTGAAAACAAAATTGTAATCAGTTTTCCCTTGGCTGGTAAAACTTTCATTAACGTTACATACATAATACCCTGCTGCTCGGAAAAATTCAGGAATGGGTTTAATCTCTTTTGATAGATAAATTTTAAAGATTCCACGTGAAGATCGATGGTTCTGTGCATCAATTGTAGTCGGATACATTCCAGTAATTACACCCGAGCGGCTTGGAGAACATATTGGATTTACAGCATACGCATTCGAGAAAACGACCCCTTCATTCGCAAGTATATCAATATTAGGGGTGTTTACAATTTTGTTGCCTTGATAGCTAAAATCAAAATTATTGGATATTTCATCAGCAATGATCCAAACGATGTTAGGTCTTTTATCTAATTTGACATCTTTCTTTCCAGATTGTGCATATCCAACCAAGGGAAGAATTAATATAGCAAATAAGCTTATTTTTTTTTGCACAAAATAGTATAACATTGAATTAATAGTTTAATAGTTTCTCAGTATTATTTTATAAATCCTACAAAGATAAGTTCCGTTAAATTTTTTTATATAATAGGCACTAGACCGTTCAAAAACCAATATTCTTTCAGAGACATTTCTTCTATACCTTTTCGCAGACCATCATCGGTAATACCATCTCCATTTGCACCAAAATCTCTCACATAGAACGTATGAGCATATAAAGAAAACGAAGAAAATATAATTCGAATAAATAATAAGCTTCCAATGGTGATAGCTTTTTGTCTTTTATAATTTCAAATCCCGGCCAATATTGAATTAATTCAAACTTGAATAAGTCAGAGGTATACATCTAATGGTAATATTGGCGTCTTTTCCCTAAACCAGTTAATAAAACTATTAATTATTTCAATTCATATCTTCTATGATAATTTTTTATCAAATTTTCAAGGCTGGCTGCTCAAATTTCCTACACTAATACACGTAATTGACTGTTCAATTAAACCAAAGATTTCATTACTTAGCTAACGACCTAATAAATTCTTTTGACTTCCTTCGAATATTCCTGTACATCCCTGTTGCATCAAGGGTTTTATGATCATCTTCGAAAAGCTTATAAACGTATTGCTGTATAAGGTTTTTTGCATCTATAAAGCTTTGGTTTTCTGACTGAATCAAGCTTGTGTTTCCATTCTTCAGTGTAGCATCTATTATGCCCCCTGCATCCGCGATCTTTTGTTTCTGAAACAAAATATTATCAGAAACGTCCACGTTTTTGCAGTTGGAAACTACTACTGCCTGTTTTGCTAATAGCTTGGAAGGCTGCAACAGAGCAGTAGCCCGCAAAGGATTAATAAAAATATTTCCCTCTATTTTCAAGCCATCTGTTTCGGATGCCTTGATAGCATTGGAGCCAGAATTTAAAAAGATGTTATTCGTGATTACAATATTTTTATTGGTAATCGGTTTTGAAGTTTTAGCCCAGAACTGAAGATCGACTGTATTTAAATTTGGAGAAGTTCCACAGTCAATAAAAAGATTATTTCGAATCGTCACATCATATAGTTTTCCTCCTTCATAGCCTGCAAAATTATTATCAAGGGATAATGGACCTCCCAAATCTCTGCAAATGTTATTTTCGAAGATACCGGGTCCTGTTTGAATTAATATTCGTTGGTAAGGACCATAGAAGGTGCTATTTTTAATCGTCCAATTTGCACATTCATAATCAGGATAACGAACAATTATGCTGTCTTTAGCTGCTGGAATTTCTCTATCAATAGCAATTTCATTTCCATCAACGGTTTTAGTTATAGCATTCCCTAAGTACTTTCCAGTATTTATATTATAAAATTCAAGGCGATCTCCTGGTAAAAACAGTTCAGGTCGACGATTTACTGTAATAATGTGGTTATAATTATTTGAACCTAGTATAAACCCCATATAGCCATGAAGATTAATCGCATCATCTGTTGTTCCGCCAATAACCAAACCATCATATGTTGATCCATTCTTCATTGCCTCAAACATCGTTCCATCGCCGCCCAAAAGTTGATTTGTTCCTGGTCTGCGTATTAATTTTACATTAATCCACTTATGCGCACCAAAGCCACCCGACTCCCAAATTGCGAATTTGGCTATATGGCTCGTTAGATCTTTCATAACAATATGCTTACAATTGTGTAGATTGAAAGCTCCACCGGTTCCATATAGAATTGAAATCCCGTCACCTATTTTCCAAGTGCCTTGTTCGCCATATACCGCTTCCCATTTGGGATCGTCTATGACATCTACCAAACCCCTTTGCCTGAACGTAAGCCAATATCTACCTGGTTTGTTTGCCGGTTCTACCTTGTTTACGAAGTTAAACCCAGGGCCCCAGGTACCATCAACTGAATAAAGCTCGGAAATACTTCTTCCATTTGCCTTAAAAGGAATAATACGCTTTTCTGCCCATTTTTTCCTAATTTTGGTTTCATCTGTAATAGTTCCAGGTAATAGCTCAATCTCAATTCGATTATTCTCTGTGTCCACAGCTATCAACTTACCCTCAATATCATTGGGGGTATCACTATCAACTGTAACTCCTACGATTCTTATGTTTTCACATTCATTCAAATAAATTGAATTCCCATTTCCATTTGCATTGGGTGGAGTCCAAAAGGTAACATTCTTTGCTAAAATAGAAAATGGCCGATCGTCACCCCGTTTAATTCCTTCTAAATAAAAAGCTGCCAACGACTTTTTTCTTGGAGTTTGTAGGAATCGATAGTCTCCTTTAGGAATGGTGTAAGAATCCTTGCCGCTTTTTTCCGCCTTTATAATCTCCTGAATTATCCGATTGCCGTCCTCAATCTGTTTTTGCTTTTCTGCTTCAGAAAACGACCTGCATGGGGGATTTTCAAAACTATAGGGTACATCAAGTTCAGTTGGATAACTAACCGTAGATAAATTATTCAATTTGCACCCTGTTAAAAAGGGAAACGTCAATATAGAAATAATAAAGAATTTGCTTAAAGCATAAACTTTCCATAATCTGTTAACTTTCATAAACCTATTTTGATTTATTAAAACTGTTACACATGGTATAAAGAAGGCGGGTATTTAAATAATAGGCTAACTTGTTAGTGACTTCTTAATACTTCTTCACCATCATTTGAAATTTTCTGCAATAGAAAACAATATTTCCGCTGTCTCTTCAATGATAGAAACGGACTAAGACAGCCCACCTTTTACCTTTAATTGTTCTTACAATAATTTATTGTTGTAGACAGCATACCTATGTGATATATCTATACTATTTTATTAATACATTGCAATTCCCAATCGTTCCTCAATAATACGATGAAGTCCTTTAATATGCTCATCTTTAGAATATCCATTTCATAAGCCACATGATTTTTCACTTTTTAAAGTTAAACACGGAGCTGCTATAAGTACCTTCCATCCTTCCCTGGCAAACCTCTCTGCTGTAGCTTTCTGAATGTCTGATGATCAACCTACACCTAAACCGAACTGGTTATTTTTGATTCTTCAGGTAGCTATTTCATTATTACCACTCCTTTATTTGCAGTTAACACCAGTTATTTATAATTCATCTATATTACCCGACGGGATTATCTCCAATTTCTTTACCTTATTTAAGAGATATTTTATACATAGGATACACTTCTTTTGAAAAACCTGTTGGAACTGGAAGTGTTCCGTTAAGCCGATTTATCAGAAGATTATCAAACAGAGCAAGATTATTTTCATTATGTTCGCTACCGGAAATTAAACCAGCCATCCCTCGAAAAAACGTAGAATCAGTGGCTGTTAAGATTTGTTTTCCATTGACGAAACAGGTAATGACAGAGCCAGAAAAGCGAAGCATCAACTTATTCCATTTTTTTGCAGTAACATTAGCTATTTTCCCGCTTCCTAGAATGATACCCTGTTTTTTCTTTTTCCCATCATCTTTACTGACAAATAGATTACATGTTCCATCGGCCGACAGATTCAAATAATATCCATTCGGTTTACCGGAAGTATTTATTACACGCCCCATAATGCCTGCCCAGCCATCCTTATCAAGGATATATACATCTGCACTAACTTCATAATCTTTCCAATTCTTGTCGCCAATGATGGTATAGGGCATCCAATCTGAGCCCCAGGTTTGGGCACCCGCTTTGATAACCTGACGCAAGCATTTCCCTTTCCTGTCAGGCTGGTTTGCAATTTCAAATATTCCGTCTATATCAGCAGTATAGTGTGGCAAATATCCCCAAGTCTTAGGATCTTTATATTCATCAAACGTTTCGTAGTAAGGAAATGGGAATGCCCTGGATGCAGGAACGTCAGCAAATGAACCCTTGTGTTGACCACTAAGTGTAGAAATTGAATAAATAGACTCTGGTTCTAAAGTAATTTCAAAGTTACCATGGACGGGTGTAATATCTTCCATTCTTACAAATTGTTCTTGCGCATTGCTACGCCATACGCAAAGTTTGCCTAAGGATAGCCCCCCTCGTATATTAAAAGTAAGCCGCTGATTTTCCTTAGCATTTTGAGTTTCAGCAATAATACTGAAATCCTTTCCGGGCGATTTAAGGGTAACATACGATCCGCCACCGACTAAGGTATCACAAGCGTCCTTTAAGTATTGCCAACCTACGCGGGTAAACTGACCGTAATGAGCGTACCCCCAAAGTACTTCACGAATTTGATAGTGCCCTCCCCAAGGTTCGCGGGCTATCATCATAGGAGGTTCTTCAGCAAAAGGTTCTATACTGTAGGTAGAACCTACTAAATACCAATTTACAATTTTAGTAGTACCGCTAACGATAAAATTTCTATTGAAAGAAGCTACCAAGCTAATTTCGCAATCAAAACCTTTTTTATAAATATGTTCTTCTGTGTTCCAAATAGGCTTATCCAATTCATTACTTAACTTCATGACACTCGAGGGCGTGGGTATTTCAGACATTGTGTGAGCACTTATGATATCCACAGAAGCCCTTAGTGCGGAATCTTTTAGCATATCTTTACACCAATCAAACTTTTTATCTCCCCAATTGTCAAAAGCATGAACCTTAACCATTGATAGCCCATTGTTGTTGAGTGTAGTTCGAAACATCTTTACAAAATCTTCATGATCACCGCTCTCGTTACGGCAACCAATGGCATCCAAATCAAGTCCGTACACATTTTTTAAGCCTTTTATCCATTTTACGTAATAATCACACATGTCTTGCGACCAGAAGTTGTTATTGCCAACCCATTTTGGACATCCCCAGGCATTAGCATCTAGCGTTATTGATGGATTTCTCTTTTTAGCCTCACTCATTAGCCACCACTCGTACCCTCTATAGTAGTTTAAGTCATCTCTCGTATGCATGTGGCTCGGCTCAGATCCTTGTGTAGAATTGCCATCGCCGGGGACTTCTACTAATAATGCGGAGACTGAAGCTCCGAAATTTGGCTTGAACAATAAATCCAGTACCTGACTGCGTTGTGGTTCTGGATAATCTTTTAGTAATACAGATGTTGCCCCCCCACCGCTTACAGCTCCGATTCCATCAAATCGTTTACCTCCGGCATTTCCATCAATGTTAATTGCTTGCGCATTAACAACAGAACTAAAAATTATCATTAGTCCAGATAGCATAAGTGGAAGAAAAATCCTTAGGATTAAATGTTTAATGTTTAGCTTTTGCATATGTATTATTTTTATCTATCATTTACGAGAGGCTTCAAATTGGTATTTACCCGGATCCATCATAACTACATTATAAATCCCTTCTTTTTTTACTTTTATCCGCTTTCCATTACATTTTACCTTTCTATATTGAGCTGGTAAGCAGACTTGGCATTTAGTATTTAAGGGAACGTTAAGGTTTAGTGAGAAATAGTTGGATTCTTTTTTAATAGAGATACTTATTCCTCCGTTAACAGTTGACATCTCCGCCTTTGCTTCTTTTAATGTTCCCATTTGTGGCCTTACTCTAAAGACTTGGTATCCTGGTTCTAACGGGCTAATTCCACAAATGTATTGAGACAAAAGGGTGAGCCCACCACCACTCCAGGCATGATTAAAAGTACCTCCTCCATAACCATTCGCACCGATTCCCCAACCTTCAAACAAAGTAGTATAATCAGGGTTATTAACCATAGGGCCGAATCTTTTCTCCATTCTGACCAAGGCATAATCCGCATTACCCATCATAAACAAAGCTTCCAGTACATACTTTTCCATATAAGGGCTAGCATGTTCTTCCTGTTTAAATACTTGTAACAACATAGGATATTTATTCTGATCTGCCAGACCTGCCACTACAGCCAAAGCCTGAGCACGGTCATCAGTTGCATATGTATAAGTTGTACTCCGGTATGATCTGCCATTCCAGAATGCTTTATTAAATGCCTTTTTCAATCCCTCCATCGTTATTTGATAGTGCAGCTCATCGTCACTTTTGCCAAGGGCTTGCGCCATATTGCGCATCCCTTTCAGTGCCAGGTAATACCATGCATTTTCCAATAATACGGTGTCAATATTCTCGCCCCAGTCTCCCCAGGTCCAGCCGCCTTCGCGGAATACGACTGTACCTTTATCATTTAATCTCCATACAGCCACATATTTTTTTACACCTTCATAAAGATCTTCAATCGGTTTCAGGTCGCCTGTATTCAAATAATAATTCCAAAACCCGTAATACCCTACATCTGCCAGGATCTGGCAAGGAAGCTCTTTATCCCAATTGCCGGCGGGAATAGGGCCAAAAAGCGTGCTGTCAGGCCGTTGCCAACCAATCAGTTCATACATGCCTTTTCGCTGCAATAAATGGCTCATGGTATCCAGCGCATAAAACGCTTCGCCGGTTTCATTGACTTCATCCCCGATCCATTGGGCCCTTTCACGGTCCGGGCAGTCCATATAGTTATCACGCATGGTGATATATAAGGTACGGATGGCTTTTTTCCAAAGACGATTTAGAAAGGGATCGTTGCACGCGAAATTTCCGGCAAACTCCGTATCATACCCTGTTTCCCTGTATTTCAGATCTAGAACTTTTACACCTTTGGGTATAATATACCAAACTTCATTTCCATTCATCCAGCCATAACTTTCATACATCTGCCTGCCGTTTTTAGTGATATACCCGGCTCTGACATTCAGTCCGCCTCCACCCGCATAATCATCTGTCTGCATGTCAATAGTCAGGCCAGCCGGTGAGGTAATATCCAGATAAGGAGTGATCTGTGCGTTATAAGGCAAGCGGCAAACGACGGTATCTGTATTCTCTCCGGAAATCAACTTCTCACTAACATATGCTTTTAACCCATAATCTTTCCATTGAGGAATGGGCCGTTTCACCAGGTGATGCCAGGGCGCACAGGGAGGAATACCGATCTCCATAGCAGCACCGAATCCATGAGCAGCGCCGTTGTAATCGGGAGAATACCAGAATTCTAAGTCCTTGCGGGCATCGTAATAAACATTAGATTCTGATAAGCGATAATTGGGATGAGGCGGCGGAGACACTTCATAAGCCGGGTTTATTCTTGCTTTCCAGGACCGATCAGTTAGCAATGTCATTTCAGGTGTAATACACTGAAATACCATACCGGCTTTACCGCTGCTGTTATGTGAAAAACCATCTTTACCAAAATACCAAAGCAATATCGCAATGGTATTTTTACCATCATGCAGATAAGGTGCTATGTCTATTTCATCGTAGTACGTATCCCTGGGGGTTGGACCTCTTTTTAACCCTCCTTCAAATATAAGAAGCTTGCCGTTGATCCATAACCAGTACTTGCTGTCGACTGCAATTCTGGCCAATGCAGCAGCAGGCTTTTTTTGAATAGTTATCTCCTTCCTAAAACTGATCCATGTATTTGTTGCACTCTGACTTTCTGTAGCCGTGATCCAGTGAGCCCTCCATATTAGAGATCGGTCGGGTTGTGCGCATACCCTATTTACAATTATGCTCATAAAGGCTACTGCTAGGCCTATAAACCCACATCTTCTTAGCATCTTTAAGGTATCTCGAAAAACTACCTTTGCTTGGTAAACTTCGTGCATTCTTTGGATCTTTGTAAAAAACATTAAAAAATAAGTTTTTAGAGATTCTTTAATTATATTTAAAAAGAATTTGTTTATGATAACCGGATTCCTGGGATACTTTAGTATTCATCAAATGGTAAACGGTAGAAAGTAACACATTCCGATCCTTCACTGCCCATCCTTTATCAGATTTCCGAATGATAATTGGAGGTTCATCAAAGGAGATTATTTTTTCGCCTTCATATCCGAGTAATAAAGGTCCATAACTGATTGAATAATGATCTGCTCTTGAATGCTCCATGTTAACAATATTGTGCTTCTTTGACTGCTGATCAAAACTTAATATTATTTTTGTTCCTTTATCCATCTTTATTGTAAAAGAAATAAAACCGTTCTCTTTTTGAAAATGCTGAGACTTTCCATTAATCTTTACATCAGGATTAACCATCCACGATGGAGCAAATAGTTTCAAATGAATATCATCCGAACTCTCTGAATCAATGACATTAAAATTTACTTTATTTTCAAATGGATAATTTGTAAGCTGCTTTAGGGTTATTTTTTTACCATTGAATATAAATACAGATTCACTGCTATTATAAAAAGGCACTACCAACTCATTAACACCAGAGAAATAATTATATTGAATCGCGCTTGCCATACCTTCACCACCACGCATCGTACAACACCACCACGCTTCATCAGCATGAACTTTTAAACAATCGGCTACCGGTCCAGGGCAATTATCTAGTCCAAAGCCTCCATTAGCCCTTTGCGCATGACAAATCGCATTATAATAGATATGATGGGCGTCTTCCAGATACAGGGGATTCTCGGTATATTGCCACAATTGTACTGCCAACATAAAAGAATCAATGATAGCACAAGACTCTGTCCATTCTGGACGCCCAAACCAGTTATAGTTTTCATAGTTTTCCGTCATAGCCACCGTGCGATATAAGCGATATCGCTTCTCGGCTTGTACCAATAAATCAGTTTTCCCTGATATCTTATAATAACGTAAAATTCCTCTAAGGCCTGTTAAGGTAGCATGAGCTTGTGCCTGTATTGCCACTAAGTCCATTTGTAAGAACCGGCCTATCATTTCTTCAATCAGATTCTTCAATTCATTTGAAGGAAATATGGTATAAGCTTGGACCACTCCATCCAGGAAAATAAAAGCACAGCCTATATCAGAAGACAGCATCCAGTTACCCACAGTATTTTGAGTAGTGCCAGCAGCCTCGCCTACACCTGGTTTACGGCTTGCGGGATCAATAGGATAATTCTTATAATAACCACGGGTTGGCAATGCAAGGTTATTAATAATATCCCGGATATATTTTTTTACCTGCGGGTCTTTTTTCCATGTATAATATTCACATAATCCTCTTAAAAACCATCCATGACCTGAAAGCTGTTGCTCCATGACGTTGTCTTTCAAAAAAGGACCCAGGTAACCTGCCTCATTTAAGTGCTGGGGAATCGAACGAATAATTTCATCCAGATATTTTGGTTCACGATGAGTAGCCTGGGCTTGTAATACTAAACCGAGAATAATCCGCCCTTCTTTATCACCTGGCCACCCTTCAGAAGCTCCGCCAGCATTGAAATCATTCTCCGGCTTATATATGTCAGTTTCCAGCCGATCATAATTTCTTAAAGCACGTGTTAATAATTCTCCTTTGATATTTATATCACAGTAATTAACAGGTTGTAATCCATTTGTAGTCTTTCCCATATTGGAAATTTGCAGAAAAACCCCCTTCATCCCTTTATAAGGCATAACCGAAGTGAAAACAGCAATAGCGGATGCCTGTTTTAAAAAATGTCTGCGATCTTTATTAAGTTCCATAATGATTATATTTAGTTTAGTTATAAATTAACCTCTTTTTACAAAGCCTTCTTTCTTTTACCAAATCTGTGATAAGGGAAACGCCTATACACAAAATTATCAAACATGACCAGTAAGCCTTGTCCAGGCCTTCGTCTTGCATTGCAAGATGAAAATACCGCCATGGACAGAATATTTGTAGGCCTAAAAAATAGTTCGAATCATAACTAGTAAAAGATTTTTATGTTAATTTTCAGTCAGGTTCTTGCCCGTTTGTAAATCAAAAAAAAATGTAGAAAAAGGTCGCATTACTGCCTTTATTATTCTGCCATTCAATGGGTTAATAATTTTTTCTCCACCTTTTACCGAATAGATCCCAATAATTCCACCACCGACGGAAACATAGTCCTGGTCAGCAGTATTTTGAACAAAAACTCTACATCCGGATTGCTCTAATAATATTTTATAAAAACTCAGGTTGCTACCCAAAGGTGTCCCAAAGTAATATACAGAGCAGCCATTCACTGTTTTTACCGCAGCACCTATTTCCCCATTCTCATATATTCCAATAGATTTTGCACCAGGGTCATCAACCTTAAAAAAGCTACTTACTCCGGGAGCTTGAATTGTAAACTCCTGACCATCCAAAGTCACATTCATTTTAGGTTCAATCGCATTAGATTTTTGGATATTTATTCCAGTCAAGTCCGAAATCAGAGAAGGATCATTCCTGTGTGCATTGCTGTAGCCCGCTCCAGAAATAAAAATCATATGTCGACCATCTTTCATGACCTTGTTTTTAATATATGCCCTATCCTCATTACTTAAAGCGAATATGTTACCAAATATCACAAGTTTATATTTTGATAAATCAACAAGTTTTAAATCCATTAAAAATATTTTATCAAAAGAGGTTCCCGTGCCTAGTAGTAGATCTGACATTTCCTCAGTAATTTTAAAGGTTAGCTTATCAACTTTTGCGGGCCGTACATAATTAAATGAGTGCATATCAAAAACAACCAAAATATCTGACTTCTTTTCATAGGACTGCTCTAAAAATCGATTGGATAAAGCCAAAAGTTGCTTTGCCTCCCTGAGCATCCCGGAGGTACTCCACCAGCCACCGCCCTGACTTTTAGGGCCGAAATCATACCACCACTGTCCGCCATTTTCAGTAATTGAGTACATATAATTTCGCCTCATTCTGGCAACCGACTGATGTTCATCTTTGGGAATATCCGGAAATTTTTCATCTCCAGAACCACTACTACCTAAATAAGTTGCAGCATCATTTTCTGTAATCCATATCTTTCCGTTTAATGATACTGACTTTGCGAGTGAACGGGAAATTCCTGATCCATACATTGAGCGAGAGGCAAAGGGTCCTGCAAAATAATCGATATATGGGCTTTTAAATATTGTTTGAATATCTGCCTGACTTGATTGAGATCCTACTGTCCATTGCCCATAAAAATATCCATAAAACACACCGGTAATCACAGGGCGCGACCATGTTTCCTTCGTAAGTTTAGCCAGACCATTAACAAGTTGTCCTACTGTTTTTTGTTGACATTCATAGTAGTCTATTACATACATGTCTCTTTTAGGGTCGCGAAAATCTCCATCTGTTTTAAGGTATCGCCTTGAATATGAGGGGACTGTTATTTCAGTAGTGTTCTTAAAATTGGTTTTCCAGACTGTATTTATTCTATCAATCGTTGTATATTTTTCAGTGGCAAAGGCAATGAATTTTTTTCTCATTGGCTCTGACGCATCGGGCTCATCATATATTCCATAATAATGCCATTCTCCATAAACGCCACCTCCAATGTGAAGTCCAATAATTCTATCACCTTCGGGAGTTTTTTCCAATTCCTGTAGAAACAGTTTCAAATATTTATATGCAAATTCCTTATATTTTTCTGAAGCAAGACTTTCAGCAGTATTACCACTAAAAATATTTTTATTATTATCATTTGGAGGCCACCCATATCCATTAGTTCCCATCTTTTCGCGAAATAACTTCTTATTAGTACTGTCATTTGTAACCTTGCATATTTCATTTGGATTTTGCTTAAGCCACCATTTTGGCGCGGAAACATTTATTCGAACCACCAATTTTGCATCTGGATTTATTTTTAAAATACCGGCAAGTTGCTTTCTAATTCCATTTATATCAAATGATCCATCAGAATTTAAGGAATATTTGAACCACATATCGGTTTGAATAATATCATAATCCTGGGCGGTAAATTCTTCGATACTTTTTTTAGTCGGATCAGCCCATGTTTTACGGCCCTGTTCCGTACTGCTGTACATTATAGGTGCCATTGGCTTTCCATTAACAAAAAAAACATTTCTTCCTTTATAGGGGCCTACTTTCCCTTCAAGTTTTTTGCCTTTTTCAGCTAGTGATGCATTTGTGTCCATTTCGACTGATTGTCCTTGAGAATGTTTATCAAGGAATGGCGAAGCAGCCAATAAAATTTTAGTAAATATTAAAAATGTAACAAAGATAGCACTACTTCGAACGTTGTATTTGCATATCAAATTTGACATATCTTCAGATTTTATTTTATAGAAGATTTTGTGTATTTAAAAGATGAATTTAAAGAAGGTTCATTTAATGTTATCCTGAATAATTTCCCCATGAAATTTTTTTCTAAAACCTTTAGGCAATAGCAAAACGGGGGCCATTACGGGTAATGCCGATTGGAACTTAAACCCGTCTGCAGTGACTTTCCAAATGGTATCATCTCCATATTCCTGAATATAGGATCCTTTAAACAACATATTGTCCATGAACAATCTATTGTATTGTATTGTCATGATCCAATAGAAATCATCCATCCTATTCCCGTAATAGTCAGTCCAAGGTTTAGTAAATAATGGATTTGCTACAAACTGATCAATAGCATGGTAAGAAGGTTCTACAGAGGTGTGTTCCCATGTCTCATTAAAGCTATTAACCCAAACAGAAGCAGGTTGATATTGAAACACTCGCAACCATTGATTTCTATACATTTCTCCCTCATTGCGGTCATACCAGGTCAAGCCATTCCAGAAGCCAGGCATCAGAGGCATCATTTCCTTATCGAACGTGTTTATTCCCGGAACAATCCACCCATAGGTGTTTGGTTTATCTTTATCTGCGCCAGTTTGAATGCCATCCATCCAACGGTTGGTAAATTTGTCAATGAATGATTTGTCACCTTTCCAACTATTTATCTTTCGAACATATTCCCAACCCGTATTAATCATATGAATAACCAATGGCTTCCCATTGAGTGTATAATAGATATCTTTATATGGCAAATAAAACTCATTCCACGCCCGCTTACATTCAAGATTAAGTTTTGTAAAAAAGTTATCCTCTGCCTCAATATCCCTTGTACGTCCAAGCGAGATGTTTACGTACATCTTGTGGTCACCATGTTTCAGATTCAGATTCCATATTCGCACACGTTCCATAAAATCCTTTGCTCTACTATCAACCCAATCGTTACTCCCATTCGTGATATCAAGTGTTATATAGGTGAATCCGGCATTGTGAATTTGCTTTATCTGTCTGTCATTGATGAGGGAATCTCCGGTATCATATGTACCACCATCAGGAATATAATCATTTCCCCAAGCCTCCCATGTATTGATCATTTCTGGATTGACAGTCTTAAACTTATCTGTATTTCCCAAGGCAAGCCATTTTCCTCTTGAAACAACCATTGCAACAGCCTTATTGCCATCCATTGAGCCAACCATTCCGAACACAGGTACAGTAACATTATTTTTATAAGCAGCCTTTAAAAAATCAGTGATCCATGGGTGATAGCCTGTGAAACTTTTCCCTGATGAATAAGCCACGTTCCAATTACAATTTCCGTTTTTATTCCAAATAATGATATCATCCTTGCCGTCATTATTAATATCATAAGCCGCACAAACAGGTTTTCGATTAGTTGATGTATATCCTTTCTTCTTTGAAGTACTTCCAAAATTAGTTGCCCAAACACTACTGTTTAAACATTTTATTCCATTTGAAAGGGCCACTTTCCATGTACCTGTTCTGTCATAATAGGCAATAAGATCCGCATATCCATCACCGTTGACATCGGCAACAAGCATTTGAGTAGCGCCGGTACCGAAATCCCTAGTTATAAGATACGGAGTTTCAAAACCCTTTCCTTTTGAAATAGCTACAAACCACTTACGGGCATTCTCTCCGGCGGAGATGTAATAGATTAAATCATCTTTTCCATCACCATTCATATCAGCCAAAAAACTTTTAGCGACAGGTCCATTGATCCTCGACGATTTCAATAAGACAGGCTTTTTGAATGATGATCCATCAGAAAATGCTACATACAGCCTGCCTGTAATAGAGTCAATGAAAAGGATATCAGCTTTCTGATCACCATTTAAATCTCCCATAATAGGATGAACAAAATCAAACTGAAACAAAAAGGTAAAGGCATAAACAGGCTTTGTAAACACTACGCCGTCAGATAAGGATATATATACCTTACCTCTTTTTTCCCCATCTGTGTATATGGCTATAGCATCGTCCTTCCCATCCCCATTTACATCCTTAAAAAAGCAATACTCTGCGCCATCCCCAAAATTTTGTATCCGTTTAAGTATTTTTTGCTTAGCGAATAAGGTCGAATAAAAGATACCGGAGTTTTTCTGAGCAGCCACCCTTATCCCAAAGAGAAAAGAAACAAGAAAGAAGAAATTATATTTTACAAGAGTTATTTTCATATTTATAATATTTGAAACTTCACCAACTTCATGCAGGTAAGGTGCAGTTGCTAATACGTCTCAGACGGTTCAAAAACTAATTTTTTTTCTCCATGACCCGGAGACACTGCCTCTGTTGCCTTTAGTATAGCATGGCCATTATCAGTAATTCCATCACCAATAAATAATAGTTTTCTCATGAAATAATAATTTTCTCATGATGCTCTTATTTACCTACCTATATATAAATTATCCTTCGCTTTCCAACTAAATCAGATTATTCAACTATCAACCATTTCAATGATTATCTTCAATGTTTAATATTTTATCAAGTTTTCAGGACTGGCTACTCTCGTCATTGTTATCTCTGCACTGCTCCTGCCCGCTATTTTACCGCTACGCCATTTTACTTCCAGCATCTTTCCGCTTTCTTTTTTGTTAATTTTTCATATAGATAATTTTATTTCTTTAATTCTTCCTTTAGAACCAATTGAAATATATGTTGTTTAATGATTCTTAATCTCAATTTTAGTAATTCCCTCATTATTAATTTTTATCCTGGTTCCACTTGTAGATAGCTATATCACCTGGATCAATTTCCATAGTGCTCATGTAATCATTAGCAGGAACCAAAGTGCCATCTTTCAATACTTTTTCAACTGTCGAGTCGCACTTGATTGTTAATTCCATTTGACCGTTAAAATCACGATTTACTACAACAAGAAAACAATTCCTACTTTTTTTCAGTACTGCAACCAAAGCCCCTGTACCTTTTGTCTCAAGTTCCTTTATAGGTTCAGGAAGTTCTTTAAGTAGTTTTGTTCCCAATGGAATGCTGTCGCCGGTAAATGCAATTGAAACCACTTTAGTATCAAGGAAAATTCTTGACAAACTTCTTACTTCTTCATTTACTAATTTAATCCTATCATATATCTCACTCCGCTTGTGTTCTAAAGTGATAGGGCCATGATGAAAATTCCAAATATCGCTTTTCGGTGTCCAATAAGTAAAATATTGAATCCCCTGGGCTCCATAAGCCAAGTCACTAAATACCTGAAGTCTCAATTCCGCAAGAGTTGGAACAGGATAAGGGCCATGTGCAACAGTAAGTGCAAAAGCCCAAAAAGGTTTGTGGGCCTTTCTAGCCTCATCAGAGAAAATCTCCAGGTTTTCGTACCAATTTTTCCGGATTGAATCATCACCAACAATTGGATAATAGTCAAAGGATAAAAGTTGTACAGGAACCTCTTTTATAAACGTATTTACATATTCCCTGTAAGTTTTTGTGCCAAGTTGTTCTTCATTGGCATAATTTGGAAAAAGGTTTATATAACAAAAATGTCTATCATCAATAGAACGGATTTCCTTTACCCATTTGGCGAGTTCGTGGAAAGAGCTCCGGTTTGGTTCATCTCCCAAAAAATAACCGGTAACAGCAGGATTATTCATAAATCTTCTAACCGTATTTTTCGTGTCAGTCTTAAGTTCTGGGCAGGACACAATCAATCTTATTCCAGTTTTTTGCGCGACAATTAATGCTTTTTCCATAGTTTCAACATCTGGGAAAGATGTAAAACTTAGTGTTATCCCTGATTCTTTCAACTCATTATAACGAGAGAAGGTATTCGCTTCAGAAGGCGGTCCTCCCCATGCAAGGATTGGGATATATCCCACGGATTTCGGCTTCCCTTGTGATTTTACATGATTTAGAAATCCGAAAATCAAAAATAATAACATAACAGGAAATAATTTTTTCATTGATTCACATTTTTTTTGTGACATGGCATTCAAATATTAAGAACCAATCAATACTCTTTGCATCAGAAGACGGAACACTTGCTACCCAAGGTTAGTAATTGGAATTAATTTCCTTTGTTTCTTTTTTTGTTTTGGAAAGAACAACTTTTTGTCTGTAAAGTGTTTGCAATCCATAATTTGCTATCGGGGTATTATAGTCAAGGCTCCATTCGGAACCAAATGACCAGAATACATAAAACTCTTTACCTACTTTTGCATTATCGGTCCCATCGAAATTCACAATGGTAATATACGGGCATAACACATCCATATTACTATTATCAACCAGCCAGGTTTGCTCCCACTTGATACCATCCTTAGAACGGCTCAGGAATACACCTCGTTCCTTATCGCCCTGCCCATAACCACTTAAATAATACGTCTCATTGAAAGTACTATAGGCGGCATCACCATGTAAAATCAACCGACTGTCAAAAAGTTGCGAAGCTTTTCCTCCCAGTCCCGGTTCATCCCATTTACCATTATAATATTTTGACCACGGGCTCAGTTGATAGTGATCCGCCGCCTTAAGCACTTCAGAGACTGGGCTACGCGCAACTGCAGGACGGACATGAAGGGTACCTTCCGAATTACCATTGTCTCCATAGTAAACATAAAAATATCCATCTTTGATAATATATGGTGCTCCAAACATATTCCCTTTCCCGACATTACTTTCGGTATCTTCCTCTGATTCCAGGATAAAGCCAAGAAGCTTAAACGTTTCTCCTTTATTTTTTGATACGGCAAGACCAATTTTAAAATTGTCTGGTGTAATGTGTTCATAATGGATGAACGCCAAAAGATTACCGGTGGCGGTATCGTGGTAGAGGTTTATGAGCCAGGCATGGCCTTTGGGAAGATTGAAATCTTCCCAAAATTCTTTTTCATTCTTTTCCCAGACTAATATTTTAGACGGATTATCCAGAGGACCATGTAATTTATAATGAAGCGTCCCGTTCCATTCGCTCATCCACCAATAGCATGATCCGCTGCCATCAGGCAAAACACCGAAACTCCCATCAAAAGTATGCACCCCGATACGCTTCAGATCATCTGGACGCATAACGATTTCCATTTTGTCCGTCGTGTACCAGGGAATCTCATCATATTCTATTTCTGGTATCCATTCTACCCGGTCATAATCAGGTTCTGTCCGTTTATTTGCATGGAAATAAATCATGTCCCCTGTATTTACCAATGTTACTAAAATATGTTTTACCGAGCACCCGCCGTAGGTATATTCTTTTGAAGGGTTCTCATAACTTCCCATGTAGGGCTCAATGTACATTTCCTGCCATCCTTGAGAAGGCCATACCTGTTCATTGTTCTTCATAATTTTAAAGCGTATCCCGTCTCCTCTAAACTCGACTCTCCTCTCTTGGGAAGGCCCGTAGGTTACCACTCTTCTCACGTTTCCACTGATGCATACAGACCCAGAACGGGGTGCTTGCCATGCAATAACGGCGTCATGATCACTGGGATGTAGCCATCTGTCAGCGATCATACACAAAGGTTGATTTCCTTGCCATAGTTTATTTCCTGCATTCCATGTCATAGGATGATATGTCGTGCCATTCCATTCTTTATAATACCAGTTATCGAATCCTTGGGTGGAAGAAAAACCTTCAGAAAACAACCATAAGCAATCTTTATTCTTCAACTTTGGATTATTTTCATCGATTATTTTATCTCCGTTGATAGCAGCAGACTGGCCGGGAAGTATCCTAAAAAAGAATCCTAAAGCTGTTATGCCTAATATCTTCTCCAGAAATTTCCGCCGACTTCGCTTGCGAAACGATGATTCTCTCTGCGTTTCGAATAAATTTTTATCTATCATAATCTCCTTTACTATGCTAAAAGTGCATTTATTATTTATTTAGATGAGGATTAACTACTATCGTATAACCGTCAGTAGCCCGGGTTTTGTCCATTCACCCATCCATCTGTCCCACCATTTTGTGCTTTGATCTTAGGATTCTGATCTATCCATGGTCTGTACATAGGAAATAAATAATTTTTTTGAAAAAACTCTCTTGTGTGTACAATGAATTTATTATATACCCATTGGCCGTTCTCTTGTGTTATATTTATTCCGTAAGCTGGTTGATTCAGAACACTGTCAGCAGTTTCCCAGCGGATTAAATCCCAATAACGCCTATTCTCAAAAGCAAGTTCGACTCTTCTTTCACTTCTGACAATTGTTCGCATTTGCTCCTGGTTTAAGCCAGTGCTTCCATAACTTTGCTCAATACTTGGAAGTTGAGCACGTTCCCTAACCTGATCGATGGCATCATAAACACTCTGGTCTATTTGCCCTAGTTCTATTTTTGCTTCTGCATAACCTAATAATACTCCTGCATAACGGAAATAAATATCATTACTGCCATCCAGATTCCAATTAGCTTGGGTTACATTAGGATCTATTCCTTTTCGAAGAAAATATCCTGTACGATATTGTTTTGAAGGATTGGGTGCATATAAACCCCCACTCCGCATCCATATTGTATCTCCTCTCCAAACTGAACCATCATATACAATAGATTCATAAAATCGTTCTTCTCTATGCAAATACGGATGATTAGGATCATAGCCCGATTTTGGATCAGTAATAGGTAATCCATTATCCATACGATACGTGTCTATAAATTCTTGTGTGGGTTGCATACAACCCCAACTTCCTGATGAACCAACCATCGGACCAAAATATTCTGTATGAGCTGAACCCTTTGAGCCAGGAGTATGTTCATAAGCAAAAATAGTTTCGCTATTATTATTATTGGCTGTTAAAAATTGGGCATTATAGTCTGGGAACAAGCTGTAAGTACCCAGATCTATGATTTCATTGTAGGTAGCAGCAGCATCTTGATAGTCATGGTTAAACAATTCACACCACCCTTTCAATGCCAATGCAGCACCCTTCGTTGCTCTGCCTCCCCCCTGTCCATCGGGCAAGGAATCAGCCACTGCTGCACATTCACTTTGAATAAATTTAAATGTTTCTTGAGAAGTACTTCTTGGATAGAAAATAGAGTCTCCTTGTGAAGTTCTGTTAAGAACTGTTGTAATAATTGGGACGCCACCATAAGCCATCCAGGCTTCATGATAATAAAAAGCTCTTAAGAACCTAACCTCAGCAATTCGATTTTTTATCCAGTCTGTGGGAAAGTTATTCGCATTTTCATTAACCTGCTGAATAAATAAATTACATTTCCTTATTCTCTGATACATAAAATCATACATAAAAGGCATAGCAGGATACGTATGATTATACAAACCCGGATTATAAGTGTCTGCACTATAGGAACGCGAAACCTGAAGTACCCAAGACATTGCCCAATCGAAAGCATTAACTGAATTGTCACCCCAATCTTCAAAAGGGTCATAATTATAGCTAAAAGCATAAGCATCAGGGAGACTGCCATATATATCGTTTATAAATATATCTGCATTAGTAGAATTAGCGAACACCGTTTCTGATGAAAGTTGATTTTTAGGAGTAACATCTAAAAAATCCTTCTTGCAGGAAAAATTTATAGTGAGGAATAGTGCTACTATTGCGTAGCAACTAGTATTTTTTAACTTGATCATTTTATAGCATTTAAAAGATTAAAAAGTTGCGTTTAAACCAAAAGAGAAAACCCGTTGCTGAGGATAGTACCAACCTCTCGCATTATTGTCTCCGTAACCTGATTGAGTAGCCTCTGGATCTATTAAAGGAAGTTTTGTCCATGTTAGTAGATTTTGCCCGGAAATGTAAAATCTTACAGCTTCTAGTTTAATTGTTTTTAATAAACTATTCGGTAGACTATACCCAAGTTCTAAATTCTTTAATCTCAAATAGGATGCATTCCATACAAACCAGCCGTTTTGGTACTGCTGATTATTATTATTTCCACCACTTCCATATATACGTGGAAACCTGGCATCCGTGTTTTCGGGGGTCCAAGCATCTTTTACGGACAATTCAGTAGGGTTGCTACCAACTTCAAATGGTAATACTAAATCTTTATATAACTGGATATCTGTTATTCCTGCACCCTGGAAGAGTAAACTTAGGTCAAAGTTCTTATATGAAACAGTCGGATTAAATCCATAAATAATTCCTGGTAAAATAGGGCTACCAATAACTGTTTCATCGTTGCCATCGATTTTTCCATCATTATTCATGTCGACATACTTGATATCTCCAGGTGCCACAGGCCCAAAGCTCGGAACGGCTTCTTTCTGTTTCAATGTGCCGTCTGCATTAAAATCTGAAGATTGATAGAGTCCCGATGCCTTTAAACCAAATTGGGTGTTTAATGCCCTTCCTGTACGGCGGCGATAAGGAACATTATAAGTGGCAGGACTTTCAAAAGTCTTAATTAATTTATTCTTAGCATAAGTAAAATTTACAACAAGTGATGCATGTAAATCTTTTGAAAAGTCATGTGAACTGCTAAGTTGTAAATCAATACCATGATTAGACATAATACCAGCATTCTCCTGTGCAATGCCGATTCCGTATTCTGCTGGCACTACACTACCAGGGGATACCAACATATTAGATCTCTTTTCATAAAAATAATCAGCACTCAAACCTAACAAACCATTCCATAGGGTTGCATCTATTCCAACATCTGTTTTTTTCGATCTTTCCCATGTGATATTTGGATTTGGTTCTGCCGTTTCGTGCGCCCCGGAAACCACATTACCATTAAATACATAAGCACTACCATATAATCCCATAGAACTCAAATACTGAAATGGTCCTCCTGCTAAATTACCAGATTCTCCCCAAGAGCCTCTAATCTTAAGGTTATTTATCCAGGCAAAATTATTTTTTATAAAAGACTCTTCAGATAAACGCCATCCAGCTGAAAAAGCGGGAAAAAAGCCATACTGATGCCCAGGAGCAAAATAATAATTACCATCATAACGGCCAGATGTTTCAAATAAATATTTATCGGCATAACTATACCCAACTCTATAAACATATCCTATTTGCTTAGTTTCGCTTGAGCTTCCGCTTGTACCCCAATCCTGCGGATTTGAATTTCCCATATTTATTTCATCGATATTTACTTCATAATTTGACCTGGAAGATGAAAATTGATTATAATTTGTTGTACGCACTTCCATAACTGCCAATCCACTTATATCACTCTTCCCAATAGCTCGGTGATAATTTAAAATAAGTTGATTAGTAAATTCTTTCCACATTTGGTAAGATTCCGATAATGCTGGTTGGCCAGAACTTTCAATTGGCGTGTAACTGTAGGGATTTGTATTGGTATTTATTCTATAGTAGGTAGGTTGAGGTACACTCCAATTCTTTAGAAACTCCGTTGTCGGTACATAACTGAATAACTCTTTAATATTTAGCCCTTTTACAAATGGCAAATCCTGTTGAATGGAAACCTGGCTCATTATTTTTGTTTGATCAACATGCAAATAACCATCACTAAGATAGGATTCTAGGACAGTACCACTGGGGGATGCTCCTAAAAATCCATTAGAAAATTTTAATGGATAATAAGGAAGGTAATTGATTAAATTTGAAAAAACCCCATTTGAGTTAGATGATGAAGAGAATGGAAAATGTTGAAGCTGATTCCAACCATTAATTGATAAATTTACTGTAGTAGTATTTGTAGGTTTCGCTTCAATATTAGCTACAACATTAAATTTATTATTTTTATCGGATGATAAAATCCCTTGCTGATAATTATATCCTAATGCCATGTAATATTTAATTTTATCTGCACCTCCGGAAATCGACAGGGTGTGCCCTGTTAATGGAGCATTCTTTTGCAGAAAAGAATAAGGATCTGTATTGGGATACTTATCCCGGTCGGCGTCTGAAGAGCCTTCTACCGTTTTTTTATATCCTTCTATATCGGCAGTGGAAAAAGTAAGTGGATTTCCTGCATTTGCATCCGCTGAGTCTTTAGCAACTGAAAATTCATAAGAATTCAGACGCTTAGCAATTATAGTGGGATTCTGAAATGCATAATAACCACTGTATGAAAGCTTCGGAGCTCCTATTTTACCTTTTTTTGTGGTTATCAATATGACTCCATTTGCTCCTGCCATTCCATATGGAGCCACTGCCTCAGCGTCCTTCAGAACGGTAAAAGTCGCTATAGTATTAGGGTCTAATTGATTAAAACTTCCCGGAACCCCATCTATTATTACAAGTGGAGCATTATTCCCTATTGTTGCAATACCTCGTATATGTATTTCGGCGCCATCCCTACCTGGTTCTCCACTATTCTGAGCTGCAATAATACCAGGTATGCGCCCCGCTATTGTATTACTGATATCGGCAACTGGAGCATTTTTAATTTCGTCTGTATTCAATGTTGAAACCGCGGCTGTAAGAGTTGATTTTTTCTGCGTTCCATATCCTACTACCACTACTGGATCTAAAGTAGAAGTTTTCGAAGTTAGTTGAACAATTAATTTCAGACCATCTTTATCAGCCCTAACCCGTTTTTCTTCATATCCTATATTAGAGAATAATAATGTAGCCCCTTTATTCACATGAAGAGTAAAAGAGCCGTTATTATCCGTAATTGTACCTGTTGATTCACCTTCTACTTTTACTGATACATCGGGCAATGGTAAATCTTTATCAGATATAACTGTACCATTAACAGTAATCTTTTGTTGAGCTAATGAAGATAATGATAAGAGCAGCAAAAAGAACATGAAGCAAAGCTTCATGCAACGGAATCTTTTTTTTAACATGGTAATTGGTTTTTGGTTTGATTAATAATTTCTGAAAGGAATTATAAAAGCAATTTCGTTCTAACAAATCTTGCACAATTTAAAAATTAATATTTTGTTAACTGTCATGGTCTGTTATGTAAATGCTGAAATCAGGCCTTTTAACGTCAAATTGTTCTAAAAGAAGTTACATAATTTAATAATAATCTGGCTACGCATAGAAGCTATCTATATCAGTAGGGCTTAATAAAATCAGTGAAATTTCCGACTTACCACGCTTTTTATTATAAGTATTAGTGGATGTGATCACCATTCTTCGTTCACAAGCTTTATCGTGGAACACGTTTTTCTTTTTACAAAAACGGCCGTTTAATTAAAAAGTTCAACAAGTCCGTATGATGGAAAGGTCGGCCCTGCCAACCACGTCCTGCCAAGCCTTTTGTTATCGGCTGTTCTGCTGTCCGTCCGAAGCATAACTGTTTTAAGTTCAAACGGGCTTTGCCTAAAGTGATTTACTGTTTAGTAATCTTCTGAAAGTTCGTTTGTCTCTAACTTAAAATGTCTGTATGAAATCGGCAAGTCAAATTTGTTTCTTATGCGGTCAAGATATTTTATGACTTCGCAGCGTCCATTCTCTTCTGCTTTAGCGGTTAGTTGTTTTTTACTTACTATCATTCCATTTTCCGGGTTAGATAAGTTAGGTATAAACCTAGTCCAAAAATTAATGGCACAGGTGCTGCGTGTCTCAATGAGGACACCCACCCTATTGAAGATCTGAATATAAAAAAGTCTGTAAGTGGAACTATTGAGCCAATCAACATTATCAGTGCGAGTGCTTTTAATTGTTTAGAAATAACAAGTACCGTAATCATTAATCCAATTGAAACCTGTCTAATACCTATTGCTAAAGCTAGCGGTTCTTTCAATGTGTCAATATTTTTAATGTCAAATAATAAACTTGCAGAATTAGGAAAAAATAATATCATTAATCCTGAAACAATTAAGAATATACCTGGAACTAAGCATAAATATTTTACAGTTATCAGTTTTTTAGTTATTGTCATATTAATATTTTTAGTGTTCTCTAACAAGGTCTAACTACAATAATTGCCTGGTGCATATTCCGATAACGGAATATTTTGATTGTAGCTGTCAATATTAACTATAAAATGATTTTCATCAATAAAGTATTTGGTGATTTCGTCGCCCTTATTGTTGTAATAACATATTCTTATAATGCTCACCGTTAAAAAAATAACTGCAGGAAAGAATTGTGAACGTTTAATGTAAACACTGCACTTGTATTGGCCTACTGTTGGACACTTTACAGGTAAGGAAATATTATCAATTAAAAAAAATGACCTGGCGGCATTTTCAATTTTATTGATTATGCTATTAGCAGACAGACGCTTTTAAGAAAACGCCCGTTATCTTAAAACCTCCTCTCCCCTACCCTCCTGCTTTCCTTATCAGCGAACTTTGTAATAATAGCGCAGGTTCTCAGAAAATGACATGTTTTTATTTTTCCCTTTTATTTTTTCTGTTTTTATTTAACTTCGCATTAATGAGTTTCGTAAAATATAAAATTTTTAATTATGGTAACTAAACGCGAGTTTGAGAATGCACTAGAGATTGTCAAATTATATGCAGAACAGTTGGAGAAAATAAATTCAAAATTAAATGAAGCTATAGGGCCGGAACCGGGAACGGTTTCACAAGACGAGCTTTTCAGAGATACTGCTTATTACAGTGCAAGGCTTTTCAACGTTTTGGCTAATAATCGCCAACAGGTTGGCATCCGCACTAATACTGACTTTTTAAACTTAAAAGTCAAAGACTTCTCACAAATTTCAAAGAGACAATTATTTAATTGCAGACATTTCGGGGAAAAAATGAAACGCAACATAGAATCTTTATGTCGCGCGTATAATATTGAGATGCTACCGTAAAATTTATTGAACAATAAAGAGGAAACAATTTTTAAATCTTGAAATAATTAATATGCAAAATAAAATTTTGGTACTACCAAAAGATCAAGAGCAGGCCGAGGCTGTTGAAAAATATCTGAGCGACCTGAATATTGCTTACGAATCGGTTGTAAATAAAACCAATGGACTGGACTGGTTTGAGGCAACGGAGAGTTTGAGAAGTATTCTTAATTCTTTGATTTCTTATTATAGTGTTGAGGAATTAAACCTATTGAATAAACCCCAAACAAGCGAATACAAAACCTATTGTATCAAAATGCAGGAAGAATTACTGGACGTAAATAGAGATACAGAAATATGGCAAAGCTTAGATTTAATGAATCAAGGTATTGCTAAGTATGGCCCCTGGATAAAAAAGATAAATGCAGCGATATGATAGAAGTGCTGGAGAAATTAAAAAAAGAATATGAACTTCCGGAAGAACAAATAATAGCAATTCGTAATAAAATAATCGCCAATGCTGTTAGGAACATCCGGCCAGTTGAAAATCCAACTGCTATTATAATCGGTGGCCAACCGGGCTCAGGTAAAAGCGAAATTCAGGGGGTAGAAGAATTGAATTTTGCAAAGAATATAGTCATCTGCAATGCCGATAATTTTAGAGATGCGCACCCATTAGCAACATTGTTGAAGAAAAACTATCCGCAGCTCTACCCTGAATTAACAGTACCATTTGCTCACCGATGGGCGCAGGCATTGCAACACCATTGTATAACTAATAGCTTTAATTACATTTTAGAAACAACCTTACGAGACGGCAACGCTATTAACAACACTATAAAAACTATCAAGGATGCCGGTTTTAAGACACGGCTTGATGCTTTAGCCGTAAACGAAAAGCTTAGTTTGTTAGGGATCGAATTGAGGTTTGAAAAAATGCTGGCTGAAGAAGATAGCGGGAGGATGGTTACGAAAGAAGCGCACGATTTGAGGTATAAAGCTATTCCTGATGCATTACGTGTGATCGCTAACGCGGGCCAGCTTGATGACTTAAACATATACGCCCGAAATGTAATTGTTTCCGGAGACAAGAATAAAAGAGGCATATATATGATCGCTCAAAATCCAAATAATCCCGTTGGGATTTATTTGCAGGAAAGAAACAGGAACTGGACATCTCTTGAACAAGATTATTTCAAGAGCAAATTTGAAGAAGTTATCAATATGAAGATAAAGAGAAACGCGCCGGAAGAAGACATCAGCCGCTTTATGAGCAATTGGGACATTTCAAAATCGCGAGGCAGAAAACTATGAACATAGGTTACGCAAGAATATCAACACAGGATCAGAAATTTGATTTGCAACTGGACGCCCTTAAAAAGGCCGGCTGTAAAGCTATTTTTAAAGAAGCGATATCCGGAGCAAAGAGAGATCGTCCGGAATTAAAAAAAGCGATGGATAAATTGCGCGAGGGTGATAGCCTGGTCGTTTGGAAATTAGACCGGTTGGGAAGAAGTCTCAGAGATCTGATTGATATTGTTACTACCTTACAGGAAAACAAGGTAAGCTTTATCAGCATAAGTGATAACCTAAATACTACTACTCCACAGGGCCGCCTTATCTTTAATATTTTTGGATCCCTGGCGGAATTTGAACGTGAATTAATTAAAGAGCGGACGAACGCAGGATTGTCTGCAGCAAGAGCCAGAGGTCGCCTGGGTGGCAGAAGGCCCGGACTATCAAAAGAATTTCAGCAGAAAGCAGGTTCCATTAAATTAGCGTATGATTCCAAAGAGAATTCCAT
>OLMA01000472.1_pt1 | contig 35365 bp, 62 predicted proteins | sample 1604671 | NCBI WGS metagenome assembly OLMA01 (sample SAMEA104055725, study PRJEB20765) | soil metagenome | biome: Arctic tundra; feature: Polygonal ground; material: soil | place: USA | collected 2011-09 | depth 0-0.5 m | reverse complement strand
ATTTGTTCTTGAGCATATTTTTTAATTTCATCAAATAGTACTTCTGTAGCTGTTGGGGATTTACAAGCATGCTCGTAATCCTCTGAATCACGGAGATGTGATATCAGCAAACGTTTGTCGTATAAGGGAAGGGTATTAACATCCAAATAGAATGACCCATGACGATAGTGGCCATTCTCTCTAATGAGCTGCTCTATTAAATGATCGAAAGCCATCCGGTGCTTAAAGTGCATTCCGCTTTCCCTAGCGTCTTGCTTAATGATATCAACTTGATATATATTTGAACCATTCATTGAAATTCCTCCAAGTGTTTGATGATAGATCCGGACTGAGCTTGCAGGCTTAGTCCAGATCGCCTAAATTATTTGTGCAACAAGAAACCTATTACTGTTAATACTAATCCTGTTTGTACTACCATCATGGCTCCTACCTTGATGATTATTTTCATTTCTAGTTCTTTTAATCTTGTTTCTAAAAATGATCTGCTTACCAATTCATCATTAATTATCTTTCCCATTTGCTCAGCCTGATATTCTGCATGTTCCCTTTTGATTCCAATTTTTTCTGCTCCCTTTGTATAACTTAAGGTGTCAAATGCTGATGTTGTCATTTATTATTTCCTCGTTAAGTTGATAGACACATTATACCGTGGTATCTTTCTGTGTCAACCGCTTTTCACATGTATTTTTATATTTATTTAGTCTGTCAACGATAAGCCCGGTAAGAGTTATTTCTTGATCAACAGCAAGTTTTTTAAGATATACCCAGGTAGACATAGGCAGTCTTAATGTTAGGGGTTTTACTTTTTCCACAATCCGTTCTCCATATTTATTTGATTTAATCATTAATATAATGATATCTTTATACCCTTATTTAATCAAGGAGAAAATAATGAAATTTTTAGAAACTATTACACTTCTTGGAGATACTATTTTAGTTCCAATAGATAGAATTCAGTATATCTCTTTTAGATATACAAATGGATGGGAAATACATATTGTTGGAGATGATAGTATGGATTTAAGCGAACATTTTGGACAAGATGAAGATAAAGCGACTTTTAGATTTGATAGAATCAAAACAATTATAGAAGCAGGTTAAGTAGTGAAGTAAACTAGGACTTTCAGAGAACCCCACTCCTGCTAGAAACAAGAGTGGGTAACTAATTCGGGCATCCAACCCTACGCACGCGCACCTTTAATTATACGGTGCGACAGGATTGGGTCAACCATTAATTTAAGGTAATCATATATGCCAGTAGAAAAATGTCCCGCTTTCATTCTTGAATATAAATTTTTTGATCAATTATCAAATGCAAATGATATAGCATTATATTCCTTCATAAGCAGAATGAGCGGAATTGCTTATGCAGAAGCGGATATAATGAGAGAATTAAAATTAACCAAAAGGCAACTTGACAAGTCTTTTGCTAAATTAGTTAAAATCGGATTTTTAACTTTAGCTTCTGAATAAGGATATTCTAATATGTCAGCTATCGCATTATCATGGGTTGCCACAGTTAAAGTTGGTAATCAAACCGCAAAACAACTTCTCCAATTCTATGCATCACATAATTTCAATAAGCCAGGATTTGAATTTAAAAATGAAACTTTAGCGGATCAATTGGAAGTTAAAGTAAGAGCTATACAAAATGCACATAAATTATTGATAGAAAAAGATTTATTGATAAAAGAAGAAAGATTCGGAAAGGATGGTAGCCAGCTTACAAGTGTCTTTTATTTAAATATCCCTCCCCAATTTGTGGATAACTTTTTCAATAGGGGGGGGGAGGGTGTTTTAAAGACATCCCCCCCGTGTCTTAAAGACACCCCTAGGGGTGTTCTAAAGACACCCCTAAATAATAATATTAATAATAAACAGAATAAGAGAGAGCAACCTCGCAAAAAGCGCGAGGCTCTCCCTGATGACTTTGAACCAAATGCAGAAGCCAAAGCCTTGGCTGAAGGTAAAGGTTTAGATGTTTTTAGAATAGTAGCTAAATTCGGCAATTATTATAAATCCATAGGAGGAAAGAGACAGGATTGGAATGCTGCATTCATGAAATGGATAATAGATGAGAATGAAATAAAACCAATAATCGCAACGAATGTAAAAATAATAAACAAATCAGTAAATGAAAATAGAAGTACAGTAGGATGGTTCAATGAAAATCACTAATTTTGGAGATAATTCGCATGGAAGCGAAATATCCAGATATAACTCTGGGACAGACGATATGTGAAAAGTTGAAGGTTATTTATTTTAGCGATAAGTCATGGGTTGAATCACATGGCGCAGTAGCTAGGAAGTTCACAGAACTAAAGCTGATAATGCGTAAATTCTATGCTGATAAACAGGACATTGATATACTGAAAGAGTTAATTAAGTACGATACAATGGATATTGAGGATATTTTCAACTTACAAAGTTCCACGTAGAACAAAGGAAAGGCAATGGAAGCCGAGATGAATAGTTTTGTGAGACGCAGTAAGCGTTACCGTACTAAATATTTCGATGAGCTAGGAAAGCTCTACAAGGAGTCAAGGAATGACGATAATAACCCCAGGGAAGGGGTCAAATTCGATCAAGGTAAGACGATCTCGGAAAAGCGCTAATGAGGTACCAACCGAGAACGAAGATCAAATTAAGCTATCCTGTTGGCTGAATAGCAAGAACATCCGGCACAATGCCAATGCGAATGGTGCAAAGCGCACCATACAGGCAGGAAGAAAGCTGAAGGCCATGGGCATGTCACCGGGATTTCCTGACATTGAGATACCCATACCTCGAGGTAAGTATAGCGGGCTCTATATCGAGCTTAAGCGCGTGAAGGGTGGAAGATTATCCACAGAACAGCGGGATTGGCTTGTATTTTTAAGATCGAACAATTATTATGCAGAAGTTGCATATGGTTTTCATGAAGCGGTCGAGATAGTATGTACCTATTTCGGACTTACGAAGCCAGCAGCATAGTCGTCTTGAAGATCGTATAAATTTACCCAACCTCCTTTGTGGTGTAGCCCCACATTCATGGGGCTTTTTTTCACGGATTGAAAAATGGTCATATCGAGATGCTGCAAAGATCATGTTCATCAAGTTGACACATATTACACATGTGGTCAGTGTGGTGTTCCCTGTGATACGCTAGATTCCACCTCATGGAATGGGAATCAGACGGATGACACCGGAAGGTCGACAGAAATTAAAGGCGCTTTTAACTGCACATGAGTCATACAAACAATTTCCTTACTCTGATACCACTGGCCATATTACTGTGGGCATTGGGCGCAATCTCACAGACAGAGGCATTTCACCGACAGAAGCCAATTATTTATTGGACGATGATATCGTTTATTTCAGTTCTAAACTTTCTCATTTTTTACCTTTCTTTTCAATATTGGATGAAAATAGACAGATTGCCCTCATAGATATGTGTTTCAATGTAGGCCTACAAGGATTTCTTAATTTCAAGAATATGATTATAGCGCTCGAAGCCAAAGACCATGAACGCGCAGCACATGAAGCGCTAAATTCTAAATGGGCTGAACAGGTCGGTGAGAAGCGCGCAACGTGTCTTGCAAATATAATCAGAACAGGTGAGATTTAGCCTAGAATATATACGATAGATAAAACAATAAGTATGTAGCCTATGATTGTCATTATAGCCTCAAATCCCCAACCAGTGACTAACATAAACAACAGAATTGTATACAACCAAACTGAATATCACACCGTAAAATATATCTTGCATTTGCGATTGCCTATAATTTAAACTAATATCCAATGATTGTATATCAAATACCATGGACGGTCAACGAGGACACTCCGTGATTAAATTTGAAAATAAACATAATGGCAGATATTATTATCTGCAAACTGAAAAGGATTTATTCGGTGATTGGATTATACATATTATTCGTGGTGGCATTTCTTCTAGGAGGCGCAGGATTATCTTTTGCGATTCTCTTATGGCAGTACGAGAGAAAATACGACATATCGGACAAATACGCCTCAAGCGAGGATATACATTGATCCAATAATTGTTTAAGATGTAATCAATTAATAGCAAAGGAATTGCTAAATGACTGTTGGATGTCCTCCTAAATATACTCCTGAAAGACTCAAGGGAATACTTAACAGTATTTCTCTCCGTATTCCTTACGAATTAGCAGCCGAAGCTAATGGTATTCGAGAGTCCACTCTATACGCCTGGATTAATCAGGGAAAGAATGAAAAAGACCAAGAATTAGACACTCCCCTTGCTAAGTTTTCAGAGGACATAAAAAAGCTAGAGCAAAAAAGAATGGCAACTCATCTCAAAAAAATACGTGCTAATGTTAAGAATTGGCAAGCTGATGCATGGATTTTAGAAAGAAGATGGAGTAAATATTTTAGCTCAAATGCATTATTGAAAGAACAGGAAGAAAGACTTTCAAAACTTGAAGAAGCCGCTAAACAGAAGGAATAATTATCATGGATGATAAGAAGCCCAAGAAAGACCAGAAGAAGCCAAAGAAAAAACCATTCAATCCTGATGTCATTCCCTTACAAGCTAAAACACATGCAACATTGCATCGTACTCTTCGTGGAATAAGGAAATCCTAAATGAATAAAGACTCAGACCTGCATACTGCATCACTAGAGATGGCGGGCGGATTGGAAGCAGACGTCAGATATCCAGCCAAATATCATGAAGTGCCTAAAGGCCTATTGCCGAAGAACTATGCGCGTTCCGAAAATATGCGCATACCTGGCGATGCGATGAAGATGGTACTTAAGGCTAAATGCTAAAGGTTTAAACATGGATTGTCCGGGTTGCAAATATCCTGAATCTCGCGTGGTTGAATCACGCCCAGATAGTCATGGAATGGTGAGGCGTAGAAGGCAATGCATTAAATGTGGATTACGATTTCGTACGCAAGAGGCGATACATGATCCACGTAAGAAGAAGGACATAAAATGACTTCTTCATCATTCAACTCTCGATTACAAAGACTGGAATCTATGAGACGAATTAAATCCCAGAATCATATTACGTTCGACGATGACAGGACGATTATACATGCAAGCGATTCGGACAAAGTTTATATACCTTCTCCTACTGGCAAACTTTTTCATGACAGCGATGGGTTTGTGGATCTCGTCATTGGCCCTTACGGATCAGGAAAATCCACAATGTGCATACAACGCATCGTCCGCTCCGCTTGTCATATGCCACGATGGGATTCAGGACAGCGAAGATCTAGATGGGCAATCGTTAGAAACACATCAGGCGAATTACATTCAACCACACTCCAGACTTGGCTAACATGGTTTGGTGACCTAGGCACAATCAAGAAACGTCAGAAACCTTTGCTCATGTATGAGCATGAGTTCAATGATGGTCATGGCATTATCAGATTAGATTTAATCTTCATCGCATTGGATAGACCTGATGATGTGCGTAAGATAAAATCGCTCGAATTAACCGGAGTATATTTGAATGAGTTATCAGAACTTCCGCAAAATGTTCTCTCCCATTTCAAAGGCCGTGTTAACGGCAGGTACCCGTCCAAATCGTTTTGTCCGGAAAGCTATTGGTCTGGTATCATTTCCGACACAAATCCCCCGGACGAAGATCATTGGATATTTCGAGACTTCGAAGTTAATAAGACACCAAGCTATAATGTATTTCACCAACCGTCAGGACTTTTAGTTGATGAACAGGGTAAATTTATCAAGGACAGTGATGGAAATTATTTACAGAACCATGATGCAGATAATGCTAAGCACTTATCGAATGACTATTACCCCAAGCTCGCTGAGAAACAATCTGAGGGTTTCATCAAAGTATATTGCGGTGGTAAATACGGATTGGTTGAATCGGGCAAGCGTGTATATCCAGAATTTAATTACGATATCCATTCTGTTCAAAACATTGAAGCTATCCAAGGCGATCCACTATATCTTGGATTCGATTTTGGGCTTACCCCTGCATGTGTCGTTGTTCAGATTACACCACGTGGTCAAGTCCGAGTACTTAAAGAATATGTTGCTGAAGACATAGGCATCAAGACATTTGCTAAAAATATAGTCATTCCAAAATTAGGAATTGATTTCCCATACAATAAAGTTGGCGGATCTGAAGGTGATCCATCGGGAGCTAAAGGCGATGAGATTATGGAGGAGTTATCCTGCATTGGCGAGCTTAATTCTCTCGGCATTAACACCAATGCTGCCACCACGAATGACCCTGATGTTCGCATTAATTCTGTTCGTTATTTCCTTAACCTTATGGTGGATGGACGTCCGGCATTTCTCATCTCGCGTGAAGGCTGTCCGGTCTTAGTCAAGGGCTTCATGTCAGGCTATCATTTCAAGCGTCTGAAGATATCGGGCGATGAACGTTATCAAGAGAAGCCTAATAAAAATAAGTATTCACATCCGCATGATGCGCTACAATATGCACTGATGCCTTTGGCTGGACGATATCCAGAGCCAGATAAACCTAAGGTTGATCCGTTTTCGAATAATACAGTGATGAGGTGGCAGAATTAGTATGAATAATAAAGAACATATTATAAATTATAAAGGTTGGGAGATTTATTTTTCACATGAACAATTTTTGATGTTAACAGAAAGACAGCAAAGAGTTTTGGAATTAAGATTTGGTTTAAATGATAATAAAATATTTACTTTAGAAGAAGTTGGGGTTCAAATAGGAAGTGTAAGAAACAAAGATATTCCTATAAATAGAGAACGTGTAAGGCAAATTGAAGCTAGAGCTATTAGGTTATTATTTAATAAGAAAAGACATATAAAAATTGTTAATACAAATGATCATAGTATTTTACGTTCAGGATGTGCATGATTGGGGATTAATTATGAAAAATATTAACGATAAAGCATTCGACCATCAAGTCGAACCACAAATAGGTTTGAGTGTTGAGAAGTTCACTGAAGCTAAGGACAATATATTTAATACAGAACAAGAATTATTTTATCGAGCAACTGATTACAGGGGATCATGATGAAATGTTGGATTTATTTCAATGGTTATATGTTTAATATAGATCATGTTATCTATAAAAAGAAAACTGATTATTGCATTGAGATAGGTACAAATATCGTGACGATAAGTAAAACATTTAATGAGCAAGATGATTGCGATCAAGAAAATGATCAATTAAATGAAGAATTAGGAATTTAATAAGGATATTAATCATGAACAAACTTAAAATTACCATCATCACTGGAATGCTATCTAATATTATAAACATGATTATCGCTATCAAGCCCGAGCTTGCAGACAATCAAATCATTAAAGATATTGAGGCTGCGGTTGCTGGATTACATGAATTGGGTTTGTAAATATATGCATAGCCAAAATTATGGATATTATGGACAGTTAAATAATGAATTAAAGGGAGAGAATTTAGTGTCGCATATTTTAGACGATACCTGGGAAAGAATCCTTCATAAACATGAAGCTCAATTAATTTCTACACAGGACAATATAATTAAAAAACTGAAAGAAACATTTAAAGATGAAGTAAAATGTTTCACTAAATCTATCTCGGAGATAAATAAAAGATTGATCAAATTAGAAAATCTTTTTCCTAACAAAGAAATTGACAAGGATGATAAAGATGCCGTTGATAAAGGGAAAGAAAGCAAAAACAAAAAAAGGTTTTAGTACTAATATAAAGCGTGAAATGGAAGTTGGTAAGCCTCAGAAGCAGGCCGTTGCCATCGCTTATAGCCAAGCTGGAGAAAAGAAAAGGAAGAGAAAATGAAAAAGCCTAAATCTGCTAAAAAATCATCTCCAAAAAAATCCGTTGCTAAAAAATCCCCTGCCGCAGCATCTGGTGGAACAAAGACTGCAACAGCCACGAAAACCGCTACTGCGACTAAAACATCTACCGATGCTTATACCCAAGGTAATATTACCGTGACAGGCGGAGCAGGAAAGGGCGCTACTAGTGTCACAATAGCATTGCCAGGTGGCGCACTTAAAGGGAATTCAAAAAAATCTGCAAAAGGTAAGAAAAAGAAATGAGGCGTAATAGATGTGAAAAACATGGATTGCTTAGTCCTTCAGAAGTAGTGATGTGGAATAATGGAACAGGTAATCGTTGGTGTGTTCATTGCGTTAATAAAATGATGTATGAACTTTGTGGTAGACTTATTGTTATGAAGGACGATGAGGGGTATGAGAAATGGGAGAAAAGAAATGGATCAAAGGTGCAATCAAACACCCGGGTGCATTGCATAAAGAACTGGGTGTGCCAATGGGTAAGAAAATACCTGCGAAGAAATTAAAGAAAGCTGAGCATTCTAAATCTCCTATTGAGAGAAAGCGTGCTAATTTGGCTAAGACATTAGGTAAGATGCACAAGAGATGAGGAATTGGAAATGACAGATAGTTTTCATGGTGGCTTATCGTGTGAACCAGCGCCTGATGAAGAGACATCGAGTTTGTGTGATCATGGCGCACAAATAAAATTTGGATGTTTACTTTGCGCTCCTACTCTTGGCGATTTAATTATATCGCTTAATAATAAAGTAGAACAACTTAGAGAACATAAAGTTAGACAAATCGATGAGAATAGAAAGATATCGAGAAGGGTTGATGAAGTAGAAAAATCATTAGAACATTATAGAGAATATAAAACCGGAATAGAAGATTTAGAAACTGATGTTATGCGATTGAATGAAAGAATTGTAGATGTTTTAGAAGAGTTAGAGAACTCTGATAATGAAAGACTTGATAAGTTAGAGAACTCTTATAACTATGAGAGCATTCTGGATTTAATGGCTGCGTCTAGGGAGTTCGATGAAAGAATTGATAAATTAGAAGAAGAGAAAGCTCAAGCAAAAGAGGTAACAGAGTATTATTTTGAAATTAATAGAAGATTAAAAGAAATTGAAAATTGGAAAGATTTTATAATGAAAAGTATTGTATTTTCCAAAGATAAAAAACCTCATAAGTGTCCAGTATGTGAGGGAAAATGTAAGAAAATGTTTGAGCTTCCTTCTGGCGGATATTATGAGATCGATTGTAAATCTTGCGACGGAAAAGGAATTGTCTGGGAATGAAAACTAGAATAGATGAATTGGCCAAACAGAACATAGACCTTAGAGCAAGATTAGTTGAGCTGGATCACCTTGTTAAATCACAAATCGAACTCATGAAGAAAGAAAAACTTGTTCCGTTCAAATGCCCTGTCTGTGATGGAAAAGGGATTCGTTGGGGATGATTAAGTACTAGACTGGTGATAGAATAATCTTCTGAAAGTCAACATTGATAAGGATATCAATCATGCCAGTACAATCATTGAGAGTAGCTGAACCCGGTCAGAATTATATGGCCACTCGTCTTGTTAAATTACATTCCACTGATACTGAAGCCGTCTGCATAGCTGCTGGATATTTGAACAACTATCTCGTTATGAACAGCATTCCACTATATACCACTGATTTCGTTCATTTGGCTGCATCTGATGGTACTCAGATCTATAAGCCAGTATTTACAGGTGGAACACCGTTTAATGGCGGATCAGTACAATTGGTGGCATTGTCATAAGATTTATGGGTGAAGATATTTGACCGGTCGATGCTTGGTGGCTAGTCCGGGTCGGAGAAAATAGCCCATCCTATTTATTGGCTTAAGCAAGGATGCTTATGCAACGTGATCCAGATGATGTCAATCAGGATTTAGACCCTGATAAATTGAATGAAATGGAATTAAAGCGCCTCAAGGGATTAGATGAGGCCGATATTGATGAGCAACATGTGCTAACTACGGCCAATAAGCACATGAATATCTGGCAGTCCTATTTCGGGGAAAATATCACCCGAGGTAAGGATGATATGAACTTTGTGCTGCGGGATCAGTGGACAGCCATTGAGCGTTCAGAGTTCACGAGATTATTTAAACCTGCGATGACGTTCAATAAGCTTTACGACGCAACAAAGAAGATTGCAGGTGAACAGAGGAAGAATAAGCCTGACTTAATAGTGCGATCTCTGACCGGGAAAGCAACTCAAGAACAGATAAATTTGCGAGCTGATCTAGTCCGAACGATATCTTATCAATCACAGAATGATCTAATTTACCAGTCATCATTTAAATCAGCCCTAATGATGGGTTATGGTGCATTTCAAATATGTCTCGATTATGAGACACCTACTTCTTTTAATAAAGTGATTCGTTATGATCTTATATCTGATCCAACCCGTACTATATTTGATCCAACTGCTCTCAAACCTCACAAGGGTGATGGTAATTATTGTGCTAGGTATTACGTTTTTAGTCGAGATGAGTTTTTCGCTACTTATCCGTACGTCACGAATCCCGTTAGTTATATTGATCCATATATGCTCTTGGATTTCCAATGGCAAACGAGAGACACAATAACGGTATGCGATTACTACGTTAAAGAATGGTACCCATTAATTATTTATCAAGTTCAGCAAGGTGATAAGCGCTTCACCTGCACTGAGCGAGAATGGGAAAAGTTAAAGAAAGAATATAAGAAGCAACAAGTCATTGTTGAAGGAACTGAAGTTGCGAAAGACATCATTGATAAGATGGAACCACGCATTATCAATGAACGTCAGACACAAGATTATAAGATTATGCACTATCGCATGATTAGAAATCAGATTATTGATTTCAGTGAATGGCCATCTAAGCAATTGCCGATTATATTCGTGGATGGTGATTCATACTTTATTGAAGGACGACAATATACAAGGAGCTTTATTCATGAGGCTCGTGATGCTCAAAAATGCGTTAATTATTTCGGGTCAGAAATCGCTGCGGAAGTTAAGAATCGTAGGCGCGAGCAATGGCTTGGTACTCCCGACAATATCAGCGGCTATGAGCAGGACTGGCGCAATCCTGAGCTTCAAATGGGGATTTTGCGTGCTAAACCTGACCCTAAAACAGGACAGATGCCGGTTAAACAGCCACCATGGGACTTGTCACCCGCGATCATGCAAAACTTCCAACGTGCTACACAGGACATCCGAGAAATACTTGGATTCTCTGAGACTGAGGCGCTTCAAGGACGCGATATCTCTGGCAAGGCAAGACGTGAGCGTAAACTAGAAGGCTCAATGTCAGCCTATGTCTATTTCGACAATATGAACCAAGCGGTTGAACAAGGTGGCCGTGTCGTCAATGATTTGCTGAGCTATATCATTGGTGAAGAAGAACGCACGATGGTCATTAGCAAGAAGGACGGTAAGAGCGATACCGTGACCATCAATGAGAAAATGAATGATGGTACAATCAAGAATGATATCGGTCTAGGAGACTTCGATGTTGAGATTGATTCTGGCCCTAGTTTCGCTGTACAGAAAGAAATTGCATTGGAGTTCTTGCAGACTACACTTGCGGCTCAACCTCAGGCATTCCCGCTTATTGCTGATCTTTGGGCAAAGAATCTGGATGTGCAGTTTATGCCACAGATTGCCGACCGGTTCAAAACCATGGTTCCTCCTGAGATACTTGCCAAAGAGGAGGGCGAACCGCCTCCTCCGCCTAAGCCAGACCCGCAACAAATGATGATGCAGGCTGAGATGCAGTTCAAACAGCAAGAGATGCAGTTAAAGCAGCAGGATCTTAAGAATAAGCAAGCCGAAGTTCAAATGAAGATGCAGAAATTGCAACTTGATCAGGAAGAACTTGAACTTAAGAAAGCTGAGATGTTCTTGAAAGGTCAGGAGATGCAGGATAAGGCAACGGCTGATGTCTATAATCACAAACTTGACCTACATAAGGCTGAAGTGATTCACGGCCATGATCAGCATAAAACTAATATGGACTTTGAGCATAAAGCGAGTTCAATACTTGCAGATCTTTATAAGCACGATACGAAATTATCACATGAGAAAGAAATGGGGAAAAATAAAGCCAAGGAATGATCCTTGGCTTTAGATATTTAATATTATTCTTATTGAATTGTTTTTTTTTAAAAAATAACTGCATTCTATAAAGTCAAATTCTGATAAAAGCCTAAATGGATACATAGCACTAGATTGATAAGTTTTACTTATTTTTGGATATCTTCGTATTTTATAGCCGGTATCAGATTTAGCAATAATAAAATGTGATGCGTTAAAGTTTGATTGTAATATTATCAAATAATCATTGCATTTGCATTTAAGATGTTTCATGACACTTCTATCAAATAATATGGTAAATAATCTTTTATCTGAGTCAATAATATTTTGAACTAATATCATAAAAAATTAAGCGCCAATTTTATTATATAAAGATTTAAGAGAATCCCATCTTTCTTTTTCATTTTTAAATAATCCAAGGCCTCTTTTTTTATGCTCCTTCACTAGTTCTTCTACAAATTTTTTTCTATATTTTTTTGATTTACTTTTAGGAATTGTTATTTCTTTTAAACCTTCCAAATAAATATTTGTATTTTTTTTAATTTCAATACTATCTTTTAATTTATTTGTATCTTTAATAAGATCCATTAGTTCATCCATTTTTTAAATCATCCTTGATATTTTTAATAAAATTATATAGGTAATTTTTTCATAGAATTATATTCTAATAATTTTCCAGTTTGTTCTCCATAAAATGGTATGGATGGCTCTTGATTAGTTAAGATGGCATATTGCATTTCGGACTTTAATCCGGATATAACAGTTTCACTTAATTTTGCTAAACAGGATGCTTGAGCAACATCAATTTTTCCATTTTCTAAATCTTCAAACGCTTTCAATACTTTATTTCTAAGTTCTTTGATATTTGTTATTTTTGTCATTTTTATTTTCCTTTATTTTACTAATTAGTGTTTTAAGATTTATTGTTGCTCTTTTTAATTGGATAATATCTTTAGTTATTTTTTGTTGATATAAATATTTATTATGTCCTGTTAATTTTAATCCTTTCGTTAGTTCATTTTTAATAACGCAGTCCCATAATCCTTCTTTTTTACTTTTTTCAAGTCTAAAGATTTTTTTATCCATTTTTATTTTAAATCTATTATAGGCATCTTCTTGTTGTTTATTATTGTGTGCTTTTATTCTATTTTGCCTATCAATATCTCTTTCTAATTGTTCTTTGCATTTTTTGCACTCATATATATCAACATGATTTTTTTTTCTAATATCAGTAACCCAAAAAGTATATTCGTTTAAATCCCTATCCTGGGAATGACCACCATAACATTTTTGTTTTTTTATTTTATTGGGCATAGATGTCCTTAATATAAATGGCATTATTATAACCAAATAATTCATAAACACCATTACTAGCGTATTAATCCGGTCTCATAAGAGTAAAATATAATCATTCGCGGACATGAAGTCCGTTGGCGACCGAGACGCATTGAGCTCGTGGGCAGGAATTGCCGAAGTGGAGTCAATATGGATGACAGCAATCAGGACATGTCGGGTAACGACACGGAAAATTTGACTGGTGAAGTGTTAGATAGTTTAGGTACGCCTAAGGAAGGCATAGAGGACGTTGAAGATGCGGAAGCAAATTCAGGTTCACATATTGCGCATCAACAGGGCGATGGTAACAAGGGTGATTCGGATAAATTTAACAAAAGACTTGTTAAACTTAAACGAGCTCATGCTAGGGAAATGCAAGAGCTGCAAACAAGGATGAATGAAATGCAATCACAGTCACAACCTGAACAAAACTTTCAACAGCAAAATAGTCCACAGGATGCCTCACAAGGCGGAATGGATGATGCTATTCACAAGGCAGTCAGCTATGCGCTTCAGCACAGGGACATGGAGGAGCGTAAAGCGAAGGACATGCAGTCTCAACAGCATATTGCAAAGCAGTATCAGGAGCTTAATAAGCACCTTGATCAGACTTCAGATAAATATGATGACTTTGACGATGTCGTAAGGGGTGATATGCCCTATACAGCCCATATGCGTGATGCAGCATTAATGTTACCAAAGACAGGAGCCGGTAGTGCAGGAGAAACCCTGTACAAGCTTGGTAAAAATCCTGAAGAATTATCCCGTATTGCAAAACTCCACCCCGTAGATCAAGCGAAGGAATTAGTGGCGCTGAGCCATGCCTTGATTTCAGGCGGTGAGGGAAAGCATAAAGAATCACGCCCCCTAGGCCAGATCAAGTCTAATCCAGTCGTCAATTCCAGCGGTGTTACAGATAAAACACCCGTTTCTGACATCAGAGACAGGATGAAGAAAGGCACGTTTAAGTAATTAAATTGCCCTTCTAAATGGACTTATTAACTCTAGGATGGAGTGACTGGCAATGCCCAATCAATTTATAACCACGCAATTGGTTTCTAACACAGCGTTAGCAATGTTTGCTAATAACTCACCGTTTGTCATGACTGGATCGAGAATCTATCAAGATGACTTTCAAAACTCAGGATACAAGATCGGTGATACTCTGCAAGTCCGCAGACAGAACAACTTTATCGTTGGTGATGGCTCTACTGCTGTACCACAAGACATTATCGAAACAGTTGAAAACATTACAGTGGCACATCAATATCATGCATTGATTGCTTATACCGTTCAGGATTTGACATTACGCATTGAAGATTTCTCGCGTATGTTCATTCAACCTGCAATTCAGAACATTATCACCCAGATGGAACGTGATATTTGTTCCGATGCTGAACAAGAACTCTATTTCTACCAAGGTTCTGCTGGATCTCCAATTAATAGCTTCTCAACTGTCGATTTGGCTGGTGCTAAATTGCTTGAACAAGGCGTTAATATCGCATCTGATGCTTATTTGGCAATGTCTGTACGAGATGGTTCATCTCTGAAATCAGCATTACTTAATAACTTTACCCCAGTATTTAACGAAGAAATCGTCCGGCAATCAGCCATCGGTCATTTGTCCTATTTCGATATCTTTCAATCTCAGAATATTGTTAAGCATACCGCTGGTGCGGGCCCCACCTTGCATCCTGGTGATACTTTGACAGTGAATGGTACTGTCTCTGCGGGTAACGTACTCGTACTTGCAGGCGCAACTGCCTCCGTTACGAATTACTTCTTACCGGGTGATTTGATCTCTATTGCTGGCGTACATAGTGTTAACCCACTCTCACGCGCAAGCACAGGTCAAAACATGCAGTTTGTTGTGACCGCTGCTTCCAACTCATCCGCTGGTGGTGCATTAACGATTACTGTTAGCCCAAGCATCATAAGCAGCACTTCAAGTCCGCTGCAAAACGTTGATGGCCCAGTATTGACAACGTCCGCTGTGACTGTTGTACCTTCATACAACGTCAACGTGGCATATCCAGCGCGTGCGCTCGATATTGTTTGTCCGCCTCTTTATAAACTCCAAGTGCCATATGCAAGCGTTGCGGTTGATCCTGAAACTGGATTATCACTCGCTGTCACACAAACTGGCGACATTTTAGGTTATCAAAACTTAATGCGTCTCGACATTCTGTGTGGATTTAAATGGCATCCTCAATACGCCGTTAAATTATTGTCATAAGGAATATGGACATGAAAGATAGATACGATGGTGCGCCAGGAAAAGATGCAAAACTTGCTAATACTCGTCAACGCCGATACGAAGCTGAACATTTAGGCAAAGATGAATTTGTCAAAAAACAGGAACGCGAGTTAGATAAATATGCTGGACGCAGACCTGAGATGAAGCCCGACATGTTTGAATTCAACGCCAATATGCAGAATAACGGCGCTTGGGCTCAAGGCTTTGCGAAAAAGCTGACAGCTGATATTGATCATGTTGCCTTCCCTGTAGATGGAATGGGTGACGACTCCTAATGTCGAAAAAATAGTGAAAAATCGACATGATGCAATCGTCATGTCGAAATTTCATCAAAAAATCGACATGACTAGGAGGCCAAGGAATGGCACAGCAAGTCAAGACGACTAATGACGTCATCGTTAATGCGCTTTATTTAATCGGTGAATTGGGTGTTAACGAAACACCTGATGGCTTTATGCTGTCTACTGGTTTAGAGCTTATTAACGAGCTATTGGATAAATTTTCATCCGATAGCATCTATATCCCTTATTTGACTACGATAAATTTCAATCTTGTTGTAGGAAAACATACCTATTCCGTATCAGATATGATCCCTGCTGATATTACGGCTGATCGTATCGTTGATTTGTCATTTGCAAATTACTATGTTCCTGCAAATGGTAATCCATCTGGCGCGTTACCTATATCAACGCCATTTACAGCAGACAGTGTTACCAGTTTGTTAACACTTTCATCCACGATATCCTATCCAACCAATACGCCAGTAACGATATCGACAACAGGTATTGTTCCAAGTCCATTGGTTGCTGGGACGACTTATTATGTGATTCAGGTAAGCGGTACGACCCTATATCTGGCTAGCACATCACAGAATGCATTACTTGGGATACCTATTCATATTCTGACTGATGGTGTAGGCCAAAATATTTTGACGACCTATAACTTTCCCACGCAACCTGTTAATGCATCATTAGTTTATCCAATGCGGATCATTAATAAAGCCACTTACTGGAATGTGGTAAGGCAAACAAATTTACTCGCACGACCCGGATTTATATTCTTGGATAAACAACCTCAAGAATCATTCATAACAGTTTATCCCGTTCCTGATCAACCCTATGCTTGCAAGATTCAGGTTAAGGCCATGATCAATTCATTGCAGAACCAGCAATCGATTGGGGAGTTACCTCCTAACTATTATGGATTTTTGAAATACGCGCTAGCTCGTAAATTCTTGGCTTATTATCCATCTGGAAATTGGCCGCAACAAAATGAAGCTGAATATGAGGATTACTACAATACCTTCAAGAATTGTAACGAGACGGATTTAACGATAAGACCATCCGTCACCATGACTGCACCAGAGCCATTTTACTGGCCTAATATATTGAGCTACTAATATGCCAATTGAAAATTTTGAATTGGTAGGATCTTATAACAACCAACGATTCCCGAATATCGATGCTGAACGCACGATTAATATGTTTGAATATATTGATCCCAAAGGTAAGAAACCAAAATCATTAATCTCAACTTCTGGATTATTAAATACTGGTATTGTATTTCCTGATGCAGCTCCTACTGATGGCTTCAGGATGGAATATGTTTTAAATGGATTTGAATATTTGGTGATAGGACAGAATTTTTATAGCAGAGATGTCAATAATAATGTCGTTCAGATCAATGCAACGAATGGAACTCAACCCATATTAGGCACAGGATATGTTGGAGTTGATGCAAACAATGCGGTTAATGGTCCGCAAATATTATTTGTAGATGGTCAATTAGGACATCTCTACGATACGGGATCAGGTGCATTTACCTATAACCTACAATTAGTTGATGTGGCATTTTCGTCTGTTCCTGTAGACGTCACATTTCTGGATGGATTTTTTGTCGTCGCAGCAGGTGGAACGAATAATTTTCAACTATCGGGATTGAATAATGGTTATAGTTGGGGATTGGTTTCAAATCCAATTATATCTATAAATTCAATCACCAATTTATTTCAAGTTAGTACATTAATGCCAACAGGCACAGTGATTGAGATACATGTTCCAGCAGGATCAACATTACCCACATCGAGCCCCCAAATATTAGCTGATACGCCATATTATGTGATTAACGTTGATCCAACACATATCAAACTTGCGACCACATTTACTAATGCTTCATCTGCTTTACCAGTACCTATTATATTGACTGGTGATGGAACATTACCATTAACGATTATTAATGCTGGTAATGATCTTACAGATACCGCAGGATTTGTTCCGGGACAATTACAACAAGGTTCTATTAACGCGCATCCCGGTGATATTGTTGCTTGTAGGACATTGCATCGAAGATTATTTTTATTCAGTAATAATTTTACTGAAATATGGGAAAACGCAGGCGCAGGTACGAATTTGCCATTTAGGCGTAATAATTCTTATCTTATGGAATATGGCACGCCAAGTCGCGCTAGCATCGTTGTAGGGTTCGATAAGATGATGTTCTTATCTCAGGATCGAGATGGTCTAGGATCAGTGATGGAAGTAATAGGAACTGAATCTATTCCTATTAGCAATCGCGCATTGGATTTCCAGATTGCACAATATGCAGAGAACCTTCAGGTTACTCAAGAAGATCCGAGAGGAATATTCATAAAAGAAAATGGAATTATTTTTTATCGATTAAACTTCACACTCGCAAATCACACTTATGTTTATAATGTGACGATGAGCGTTCCAACTAGTGAAGAAGGAAAGCTTTGGCATGAGGAACAGGTTTTAAATGGAAATCGGCACCCGGCGCAAACGCATGGCTACTTCAACGGAAGTAACTACTACGGAAGTTATGATAGCCCAATTCTATATCAAGTGGATCAGTCATTTCCTAATAACGCAGGCGAAGCTATTCCAAGAACACGAATAGGTCGTGCTTACGTACCATCCAGTTATGCAAGAACTCGCATTGACAGATTTATGATTGATGCTATTCAAGGTCAAACTAATGTTACTAATCAGATTGGTATATTGGATCTATTAACAGAAAATGAATTGATTATTGATACTGAAGATGGTTTCGATTTACTACTGGAAAACAGCAATATATTACCTATTTATGATCTCACTCAACCACCTGTATTTTTATCCTATTCGAAAGATGGTGGCGTCACATTTGGATATCGTAATAATGCTTACCTTGGCGCTATAGGTGATAGAACACATCGTACGGTATGGCGAAAATTAGGTGTAGTTCCACGGGGGCAGGCATTTGTCCCAAAGGTTGAATTTTTTAGCAATGTGCCATTCACCATTTTAGGGGCTGCATGGTTTTATGAGATATTGCCAGAATGATAAGTAATCGATCAAATAGTATTGACCAGCTACCTTATTATGATCCTTTGATAAAGGACAAACCTGATAAGATGAGTGAAGAATGGGGAGCAGCATTAAGCTCGCTCATTGATACGTTAAATGGCTATATAACGCCATTTGGGTTTGTTTTACCGAACCTTTCACAGGATCAGATTAAATCAATTCAGTCGCCTGCTAATGGGCAACTAATATATAATATTTCTACTGATGCGCCACAGTTCTATCAAATGAGTTCCAAGAGTTGGCGTACTATCAGTTTCACATAAGGATATGTGATTATGTCATTTTCAAGTGCAGGACGTATGGGTGGGGCTCAAGGTTCCATGGGTAATGGTTTTGGCGGTAGCTTTGGTGGTGGTGCCGGTGATTTTGGTAATGGCATGGCACAGTTCTTTGGTGGGTTATTTGGCGATTCTGGGAGACCATACAGAGATGCCAGAAATTCGCTTGAAGAATATATGGGTAAAGCAACAGGCGCACAAAATCCATTTTTAGATATGGGCAAGGATGCGATTCCTAAATATCAAGAATGGCTAAATGGCATGAAAGATCCGTCAGGATTTATTAATAATCTGATGGGAAAATATAATGAGTCCCCTTGGGCTAAATATCAGAAAGAACAAGCCTTACGCGCATCAGGTAATCAGGGGTCTGCATCCGGTCTTAATGGCTCTACGCCAATGGCACAATTTAATCAGCAAAATGCGCAAAACATATCTTCCCAAGACATGAATCAATGGTTGCAAAGTGTATTAGGCATCAACTCCCAATATGGTGAAGGTGAGCATAATATGATAAATGGCGGCCAACATGCAGCCGATCAGATTAGCAGACTTTATAATAACTTTGGCGAAGATATAGCAGGTGCCAGATATAATGAAGGGGCTGCAAGAAACAGGGACAGGAATGATATATGGGGTGGCTGGTTCAATGCCGGTAAGGGGGCAGGAGAAATGATGGGAGGGATGATGTAATGGCCTTATTCAGCATACCAAGTATACAGCCACAGAATTTTTATGACCAATTTTTGTCGAGGGCTAAAAGCAATAATGAATTGACCAAACAGAATTTGGAAAATAAATATTATGCGCCGAATATTGAATCTGAAATCGCAAATCGCAATGCTTTGACTAAAGGTTATAATATTAATAATCAATATGCGCCTGATAGATTACGATTGGCTAATGAACATGCTGGATTAGAAAATAAATATTATGGTCGTAATATTGAATCAGAAATGGGTTTAAGAGGCGCTCAAAAAAGTGAAGCAGAAGCTCTTGCTGGTATGCATGGAACCGACAATAAAATTAATGCTCTTAAATATTGGTACATGAAAAATTATATGCAAGGAATGGGAAATAATAATCAACTTAATAACACTGGATCTTCACCATCGCAACAAGCTCCTAACCAATCTGCAAATTTCGGTGGCGGAGGATTAGGTGGTTCTGTTCCTTCTTCATCAGGTCAAATGACAAATCAACCTGCGAATCAAGGACAAGCCTCACCGCAGCAGATGCAAAATCAAGGTGGAAATTCCCAATCCAATCCTAAGTCCTCTTCCGCATATGGTATAGAAACTCCAATGCCTACTAGAGAGGATATAGGAAATAAAATGTTTCTAGGAACTGATACATACAGTTCAAAGATTGAGAATGCAAAAAAACAACAACAAGATCAGTATGAACAATTTAAAAATAAAATTGAATCATCAGCCACTACGGCTAATGCAGCAAATGATATGGATCAGGCTATTTCCGTATTTGATAATGCAATGAATAGATCATTTTATAAAGGATCAAGATTCGGTCATTTGCCTAGTTCTGGCATTTTAAGTCCACCTGGAAATTTATCTCCTGAGCAAGAAGCTGATAGATCTGCTATTCAAATGCTACCTGCTGCTATGGAAAAATTAAGAGATGCTATGGGAAATTCAAGATTTTCAAATCTTGATACAATTCAAGCAGGAAAAATGAAATTTGATAGAACGATGAATGATGAGACTAGAGAATTACAAAAAAATTGGGTAAATGGTGTCGATCAAAGATTAAAAGAAGAACCGAAGTTTTATCAAGTAATGAGTGATCCTAATAAAGGCGTGACAAAACAACAAGCTGATATGTTGTTTCAGGCTTATCAAAATAATAATCCTATAATAGGAAAAGACAAAGATGGTAATGACGTTGTTAAATTTGATAACTTGAAAAATTGGCCATTATATACTACTCCAAAAGCAATTGATTCTATAAAAAGAACAGGAACATATAAGCCAAGTAAATCAGAAATGAATACTTATATGATGAAATATCCTGATGGAAATGTTTTACCTGTAAAAAAAGGAATGATAGAGGATGCGTTTAGCAAAGGAGCATCGCCATTATGATTTCTAGAGATTATATGAAAGATCATCCAGAAGTAGATTGGTCGGTTCATAACGACCAGAATAAAGTCAAACCTTCTGTTAATGAACAAGAAGAAAAACCACGTGAAAATTATAAGATTGGATCTCCACCTGAATCATCAGAAAAAGTTTCAACTATGTTTGGGTTACTTCCTAAACCTGATACCAAAAAAATGTTTTCACGTGAAAGTACAAATGAGGCAACTAATGAAGGAATGAATGCAATATCAGGAATTAATGTAATTGGTAAATCAGTCTCTGCATTAAACGCTGGAAATCTTGCTAAGTCTGCTTATGAAAAAGGTAAACAAGGGCTTGATTATCTTAATCCAAAAAATATAGGTGAAGAATTAAGAAATAAATTCGGTAGTGGATCTGTTTCTGAAAATATAGAGGAATTAGGAAATCGTGTGAAATTTGCCAAAGGTTCTGCAAAAGAAGAAGCATTAGTTCCTAAGCGTGAATTTATGGAAGAAGCTAAAGGACAACGTATAAAGTATGAAAGTCCTGAAAATCATTATCCTCAATCAATGACTGTTGAACAAGCTGATAAAAAGATGTCAGATCTAAAAGAAAAAATAAGAGATTTGCATGCTGATAGAAAAAAAAGAGGATTAAATGATGCTGAAAAAGATAGATTAGCATCGCATGAAGCTGAACTTGAAAATACTAAGAATGATTGGGGTAATTTTGTCAAAACTTTACCAGAAAAGACTAGAGGTAAATATCAGGATTTTTTGAAAAAATATGCCATCAATGTTGGGCCTTATGAAGATGCGAGTTTTATTGTAAGAAAGTTAGCATCAGGTGATTCTAAAGGAGTTCAACCAGATTCATTGAATAGAATATTTACAAATCCAAATCCTAATAAAGAAATATTAAAAATAACTAAAGATATTGGGTCTGCTGGGTGGAATAATATTGTATTTAATATGCTATCCAAACATAAACTTGGTGATGTAAAAGGTATGTCAAATGCAATTTTAGAAGGTCATAGAAAAGGATCTCCTATTATCACAGATGAAATGGCACATGCTGCACATCATGCATTAACAAGATTAAATATGTCTAATGCGGCTAAGGCAGCAGCGGGTGGAGCAATTGGTGCATCAGTGTTTGGGCCAGCAGGCGCTGTGGCGGGTGCAGCATTACCATTTGCCAGACAAGGTGCAGGCAAGTTGATAAATTATTTGAAAAGATAAATATTTAATATTTCAGGAATAAGGATATTCCATGGCAATTACATATTCCATAGCGCCAAATCCCCATTGGGTTGTTATTGATAACTTTTCCAAATTACCTGTTGGCGCTGCAATCTATACATATAGCAGCTTAAATCCCTCCATGTTCAAACCTGCATTCCAAGATGCAGGGGGCGCGATTCCATTTGGCCAGCCGATTGTAGGTTTTGGTAATGGTACATTTCCGCCTATCTTCTGGGAATTTGATTCTAATAATCCGACTGATACCTATTACATTCAGGTATGGAGTGGAGTACAGGACACTGGCGCTGATGTTGTGATGTTATGGGATTTCAACGGATTATCTGGTGGTGGTAGTGGTGGTGGTGGCGTTATTACGACTAACCTTGATCTTGAGAATTTGATCATTAATGGACAGTTCTATAGTAATATTGGAAATCTTCCTTTAGTTCAACCGGGATCAGTTCCAACATTTGTAACATTGGCGCCTAGTAACCATGAAGGATTTGCAGGTACTGCAATTAATCCTGCTATGGAAGCGCCTCCTTCTCCTGATATCATTTTTGCAAAGGGTGATACAACTGCAACGGATAGCATTTCATTTGTTAAATTTCCGCCTGGATCAGCTTTATTTGGAGATACTCCAACTCCAGAATTTTATGTTAATTATACTTGCTCAATACAGGGAAGTGAGTCATTTAAAGTTTTTCAATTTCCTATCGTAAGAGGATTGCAAAACCTTAATAATATCGCAGTCAGTGTTCAAATGTGGAATCAATTTATAAGTAATTCCAGCAATGTAAGTTTACGGTTTCGACAATTCTGCGGAAATGGAAACAATAACCCTTCTGATGATGTAATCACTCCAATAGGGTCATTAAATTTCTCAGGTAGTTCGTGGACATTATCGCAATTTACAGATATTACAATTCCAAGCATTGCAGGACTAAAATTAGGTAATTGCGGAAACGATGCGTTATTCATGCAAATAGTCATTCCTTCTGGTGAGCAGTTTAATTTCAACTTTATTCTTCTAGCTATGTATCTAGGTGCAATGACATCATTAGTTGATTTCCATACTTTGGATTTCGTGGATGGTGTGGTAAATTCCCCTAGAACGGGTGATACGCGTACTAGCCTTAATGCATTTCAACCTTATGGCTGGGTTCCGATGAATGATGGAACGATTGGTAATGCATCTTCAAATGCCACTACAAGAAGAAATGTTGATACCTTCCCATTGTTTGATTTGATATGGACAAATTTCCAGTCAATAAATAATCAATTCTTAGCTCCTATGCTTACAAATTTAGGTGTACCTGCGGATTATGGTACTTCTTCATGGATAGACTTCTCAAAAAATAATCAGATTACATTAACTCGTAATTTAGGACGAGTAATGGAAGGTACATTGCCAGTTCAAACTATCTTGGCATTTACGAGTCCTACTATTAATGCTTTGACTGTATCATCAACTGCTAATCTTATTTTTGCAGCTCCAATTACGATTTCAAATAGTAGTGATCAAACTATATTACAGAATGTATTTACTTATTATTTGAGGATTACTAGTCCAACAACTGTATCAGTTTTCCCCACATTTATTGATGCTATTAATAATACCAATCAAATAACATTCGCTGCGAATGCTATTACTGGAAACATCGTATTCCCAGCGCATCAGTTAGGAAGTGCGTTCGGTAATGAAGTGCATACTATGACATTGACAGAACTTGTACCGCATACTCATGGAACAGGTAGTAGTGAGTCATTTGTAGAGGCGACCGGAGCAGGTTTAAATTTTGCAGGAGGAGGGGCTGGATTTTCAACTCAGCCAACCACAGGATCAACAGGTGGTGTTAATGGTAACGCTGTCCCATTCAATATTTTGCAGCCAACGGTGGCCATGAATGTATTTATGAAGCTTTAAGGGTATAATATTTGCGTTAACAAATGGAATTTGTGATCACAATTTAAAAGGAATTAATATCATGGGTCAATTTCAACAATATAATGTTTATGATGGATTAACTGCCGTACGTGTTGTAAGTACTGCAAACATAGCTGGCGTTTACTTCAACGGTCAGGTCAACAACGGTGTTGGCGCAACTCTCACCCTAAGCGCATCTGGTGCATTAACCATTGATAGCGTTTTAGTTAATTCAGGCGATAGAGTATTACTAGTCGGTCAGACTTCAGCTTGGATGAACGGTATCTATCTCGTGAGCAATCCTGGCGCAGTTGGCGTTTTTCCAATCTTGACCCGCTCTGCTGATCAGCAAAATATCGAGCAAATTCGTGCTGGACAATTCGTATCAGTCGCAGCAGGTACAGTGAACAATGGTACTATTTGGACAATTGTTGAACCTTTACCGGGAGCATTTGGTATCAATAATCTTGTCTGGGTTGATACCTCGGGTACCTCAGGTACTTTCGGAACTGCTGCAACACGAGCTGCATCTGATGCAACACAAGCTAATGTCGCATCTGTTAGTGGTGCAACTACAATAAATACGATAGCTGTATTTTCAGACATTGCAGGAACAATTAAAAATCAAGCTAAAGCCAATGGTACTGAAGCTGCTAATGCAGTGACTGCAAACGGTCAGGCTGGCTTGATTACCACTTCTGCATTAACTACAGCGGGCGCTGCTAACTATGCCATTACTTGGACAGATAGTTTTATCCTTGCTGGTTCCACGATACTTTTAACCTTAATGGGTGGTACTAATACTGTTAAGAATATCACCCTGCAAGCCGTTGCGGGTGCAGGTACAGCAACGTTAACAATCTATAACAACACCGCGGCGACTGCCTTAAATGGTACTGTCATCATCGGTTATCAAGTTATTTAATCAGTAAAGGGTGGGTACAGGATGTACTCGCCCTTAATTTTGATAAGGATATCAATCTATGGGTTTACCCGTATCTATCATTCCACCTTTAGATCCGAATTTATATACTGCTCAGGTTAGAACCCTTGGCGGCCCCGCGCGCACTGGTACTGTGACCTATGACGTGGGATTTACCAATTCCACAACCCCTCCCGGAGTATGGGAATTTGCCCGGTGGATTTATGTTGGAACCACTGGAAATCTTTCTTATACGAAGTGGGATGGCACAACGTCAGTTTTGCCTAATCTAGCGGCCGGTATTTGGCATCCTATTTATGCAACGAGTATTACTACAACTAATACCACAATTGCAGCCAATCAATTGTTTTGGGGTAGTTAATGTGGGCTTATGGAAGCATAGCCATACTTTATTACTCTGGTGCTGGAAGAGAAGTTCCTCCACCGCCTACCGAATTCCTATTGATAACGGATGGATCAGATTTCTTGCTAACGGATAACACACCCATGGAAACGGCGGGGTAATTATGTCAAAGACACTCCAACAAATATTCACTACAAATCCGATCACCGTTAATCAATCCACCGATTTAATGTATTTCGTCCAGTCTCCTTACACACCCGGGACTGATGCGGGCATGACATTTGCGAATTTCTCCGCACAATTTGTATTATCGACAGCCACTATATCGCCTTCTCATGGAGGTACTGGCGTCAATAATGGAACGAGTACGATTACCGTGGGTGGTAATTTTGCCATGTCAGGTGCCTTTACATTTACTGGCACCTTGACAGGCAATACAGCATTAACATTCCCCACCTCGGGAACACTTGCTACAACCGCGCAAATCCCTTCTATAACGCCATCAGCCTTAACAGAATCCAATGATACTAACGTTACCTTAACACTTGGTGGCACGCCTGCTACGGCTCTCTTACAGGCGGTCTCATTGACTTTAGGTTGGACTGGATTATTAGCAGGAACTAGGGGGGGTACAGGTGTTAATAATGGGGCGAGTACGATTACGATAGGCGGTAGTTTAAGTTTCTCTGGCGCGTTTACTACGGCATTTACAGTTACTGGAAATACCGCACTGACATTGCCGACAAGCGGTACATTGGCGACTACTTCTCAAATACCATCATTGCCTTTGTCGCTCGCAAATGGGGGGACTAATGCTTCACTGACTGCGAATAACGGGGGTATTTTCTATAGCACTGCATCAGCCGGTGCGATTCTTGCAGGGACAGCAACAGCCGGTCAGATGCTACAATCAGGACTTAGTTCAGCGCCTTCATGGTCGACTTCCGTATGGCCATCAACAGTTTCAGCAAGCGGTATATTATGGGCAAGCTCAACAAATGTTGTTGGCCAGATTTCAAATTCGGCCGGTGGTGTTTTAATATCTAATAATATAGGAACTCCTAATTTTTTATCTAATCCAGGGACAACAGGTAATTTGCTGCAATCAAATGCAAATACTAATTCCTCATGGACAACGAGTACCTATCCAGCATCGAATAATATCAATACATTATTATATGCATCATCTGCCAATGTCATGGCTGCATTGCCTACAGCCAATAATAGTGTATTGGTGACATCAGCAGGCGGTGTGCCTTCGCTATCAACTACATTACCATCAGGTATTGCAGCCACTAATATGGCTTTAACTACACCTTCTGTAACAACTGCAATAAATGATTCTAATGGAAATGCCATTCTTGGTATAACACCCTCAGCCTCTGCGGTTAATAATTTTAGAATTACGAATGCGCCAACAACGGGACAGCCAAATTTATTTGTATCAGGATCAGATACGAATATTCCAATGGGCATTCTGACCAAGGGAACTGGAAATATTAATTTTTATTCAAATTCTGGAAGTAATCAGACATTTGCAATTTTTGGCTCTACCACATCAGTTAATCTTATTTCGGTCACGCCGGCGAATACTACATTTAGCCCAATTATAGCTGCACTTGGTTCAGACACTAATATTGCGCTTACTTTGAATGGCCAGGGAACTGGTGGCGTAGCAATTAAAGGCACAACTATAGCCACTCCTGCAAATGCAGCGGCAGGATATGTCGGAGAAATTATAAAAAGTGTCATCGCATCAGGAAGTGCAGTTACTGCAACCTCTAACGCAGCATCTAACGTAACATCTATTGCATTGACAGCAGGAGATTGGGACGTTTGGGGTAATGTTACTGCGGTAACAGTTGGCACGACTCCTAGTAAATTTATTGGCTGGACAAGTAGCTCATCTGCCACCACGCCAGATACATCATTAACCGCAGGTCAATCAGGAACTACTGTGGCAATTGGATCTGGTGCCTCAGTTCCTCAGCAACAATACAATGTTGGAAGTGGTGGTTTAACCGTATTTTTAAGCTGTTTATTGGGAAATGTAAGCGGCAATGGAACAGCTAGCGGTGGAATATATGCAAGACGCGTACGTTAATTAAAAGGATTTAATTATGGCTGGCGTGAAAATAAGTATGTTACCCGTAGTACTCGCATCTGAATTGACTGACTTTGCGCCATTTGTCCAAAACGGTGTGACATCTAGAGAAACGCTGGGTCAGATAGCTACATTGTTTAGCGGAACACTTACATTAAATAGTATTGCACAGGTCACAGGTTTACCTGCCGCATTGAATGGTTTTCTACCTCTTACCGGTGGAACGTTAAGCGGACCTCTTCTTTTGGCTGGCAATCCAGTATTAGCCAATCAAGCAGCCAATAAAGCATATGTAGATCTAGCAGCAGGGGGCTTCACAGTCATCCTGGCGACACAGGCTGCAACTACCGTTAACCTTAATGCAACTCAGGCAGGCGCTGGAGTTGGCGCAACCTTGACGAACGCTGGGACTCAGGCGGCATTTGTCGTCGATGGTTATACCGCATCAGTTAATGATCGTATATTAGTTAAGAACCAGACATTATCACAACACAATGGCGTCTATGTTGTGACTAACATTGGTTCTGGTTCAACGAATTGGGTGCTGACAAGGGCTGCCGATTACGACACCGCAGCACAGATCAAACCAGGCACATTGATTGCAGTTAATAATGGTACGGTGAATGCAACGACTTCATGGCTTGAGACGGCAACCGTTGTCACAGTTGATACTGACCCGATATTATTTTCACAATTTACGTTTGCACCAAGTGCATTTTTCCAGATCGTTAATAATCTCAGTGAAGGCGTTCCTTCTACAATGAGAACTAATCTTGGATTAGGATCAGTTGCGGTTAAAAATGCAACTGATGCAACCCAGACTTTAGCTGTCATGGCAAACGGTGCAACAACGATTGGCCATGTTGCCGTATTTTCTGATGTGAACGGCACCATACAAGATGGTGGCGCTCCATCAGGTACAGTGACATCGATAGCAACAGCAGGTCTCGCATCAGGTGGCCCAATTACCGGAACGGGAACGATCACTGTAACGGCTGCCATAAAGACAGATCAAATTACAGGGACAAGTACAACAGTAGCCGTTGTCCCTGCTGTTCAACAATTTCATATGAGTGCTGGTAAAGCATGGGTAAGTTTTCAAGGCAATCCTATTGTTATTTTCTCTAGCTATAATGTTTCAGGTGTTGTAAGAAATAGTACAGGAATTTATACAATAACATTTACGACACCGTTTACCTCAGCCGCTAATTATGCAGGTGTTGGTAGTCATTCGAGTAATTCAGGAAGTCAAAGTAGTGTCTGTGTATCTGGCTATACTGCAAGTACAGTTACATTGCTTTGTGATATTGGTTCTGGTTTAACTGATCCAGCTCGGGTAAATTTCATTGCATTTGGGCTTCAATAAAAATAATATAGCTATTTTTAAGGGAAATTTTATGGAAGAAGTAGTTAATCAGCAGACTATCATTGATAATCTGAATGTTGAGAAAATTGCCTTAGATCAGTCCTACGTTGACCAGATCAAACTAACGATTGAGCTTAGAAAGCATATTTTGATGAAGGACAAATGCATTCAGGATATGAATATACAATTACAACAATTATTGGCCGATAAGACTTCTATGAAATCTGAATTAGATGAATTAACTTCCATAAAAGAAGATCTGCAAAATTCTCTGGCAGTATTGCATTCAGCTACTAGCGCAGAATAATTTTTTTAGGCTTTGACTTTTTAGACTGCTGGCCAAATGCCTTGGCTATCCCTGTTACCATTTTAATGGCGTTTGCTTCTGGATGGCCGGTGTGTTTGATTACTTTCACATTCTTGGGTACTAATGCTTTACTTTTGCCCAGTATTAATCCCATAATAATCATTCCTTATATAAGTAAATGGACATACTCCCATGAAGAAAGAAAAAAAGAAAGAGCATGAAAAGAAAGAACACAAGAAAAAGAAATAGCCAATGACGCCTCTTTACGAGGCGTTGTCTTTATTAAAATCGCATCCGCATTCACGCAAGAATTCATTTTCTAATTCTTTTGCATCAAAAAATTTCTCTCCTGATGATATTTCTGCTAAATCCTTTGTAAACATGGTTAGATGTATGGCTGATGCTGCTAAATGTCTTAATAGGTGTGAATTACCATCGCAAAATAGATCTTTTACCTGACTAATTCTTGATGAAATTTCCAGGATTAATTTTAACATTTTCTTTTCGTCAATTTGTAAATCATTCATTTAATTTCATTAACTCCTAGATGATTTTTAGCCCATTTTAAAAATTCATTTTCAATAATTAAAACTCTTTTACCGATCTTTTTTATGCAGCAACCAATTCCATTTTCTTCCGCATTAAATATCATATGACGTAGACCACCGATCGGAGGCCATGAATGGTAATTATTCCATTCTGTTACCGGAATTATTCTATCTATATCTTCTTTACGAGTTGTATTTAAATCTAATTTTTCTGTTAGATCAATTATAGCTCTAGTTAATTTTATAATTTCTTCTTCTAATTGCATTTACACTTTCCTCATATTTTTCAAATTTAATTACTATCGATAACAGTCCTTATGGATAGTTATAAGTAACCTGCTTAAAGATCCAAGTAAGCTAATAAATAACGTTATATTACGTAATATGTTATTTTTATTCTTCAGATCTATCGTTCATGGTTTATCCTTCTCAATCTCTTGGGCATGAACTTGCATTTCAAATCTATACATATGTGGTTTTGATAATTTTGCATTAACTATGCATTTTGCCATATGATCATATAAGGTATTTAAATTTGCATCTAGAAATATTTCCTTAATTTCTTTTTCAGAGAGTTTTCCAGCTATCCTTGCGAAGGATTCAGCTCGCGATATCAACTTAGCAAATTTCATTATCAGTCCTTTTATTTATGAATATTTAAATTTCCATGGTCTTCTTTTGACGCGCTTTCATACCCATCTACAGAGGTTTGCACTATGATGTCATATCTACCTATGTTCGACTTTTGAACCGTGCCGTAATCATATGAACCGTCTATAAATGCACCGTTTGGCTCTAGGTCAATGTTTCGTTCAAAGTTATTCAATGCTGATGCGCAAGATAATGTATATGTGATGCTATATCTTTTTGTCGATGTGGTAGTATTTTGCAGTATTACCTTGTGCGTACCTGAAACTTTAATATACTGCTTTGTTTGCCCATCAGAATTATTCGCTTTAGCTTCTACTTTATGAACTGTGTTAGGCGTCAGGGAGTCCATGCTAAATATTGTCGCCGTAAATCCTGGTGTATGTGTGGTTTTTTCACTGACAATCTTAAATCCATGACCGTGGTAAGCATAGGCATTGAATGAGAGTAATGCGAGAGTTGCGATTGTTTTAATTTTTAACATGATTATTTTCCTATTAATTGAATAGCAATAGCATATGTGAAGCAAAAAAGTGAACCTAATAAACAAATATTAGAACTAAATTTATTATTGTTTAATCTCTCAGTGTTTGCCCATAGAGCAAAAAGAATACCTTCTATAATCTTTACGTCAATGTCGCTCATTGTTAATCCTTCATCGTATTAAGAAATATGCCATATAATAAACATATAACAATAAATTCAAATGCATTTAAGTGGAAATATAGGGATAATAATAAAGCTACTGTATTTGCTATTAAGAGATTTATCATTTAGGCGCTTCCGGTAATGGCATCCAATAGCTAACATTATTAAATGTATGTCGCCTTACTTCTTGAGAGACAAAATAATATGGATGATCTTTAACATTTACTTGTTCATGTGAATAGGCGGTTCTGCTTAATTCTTCATTCATTTTTACTGAATCGATAAAAGTAGCTACTCCATAACCATTTTTACCATTTTTTGTTTTAGCAAAAACAAATATTATTCGTTGATGCTCTGGTAGTCTATCCTTAACGCTTATCCATACCATAGACTCATAGCATCTAGTTATTGCGCCAATATAACAAGCCTCACATATATGACCATTGATATGAAACCAAGGCGTTGAATCTTCTTTGCATATGGGGCAATTTTCCATGCTCATATAAAACACCTATTGAATAATTTAATTAATGTACGTCCTTTACCTTGCTTGACCATCTCGTATGGAGCTTTGCCATTTAGTGATGGATTCTTAGATAACCACCATGTATGTGTTTTATCTTTATCATATTTGAATATCTCAAGCGCCATAGAGTAGACGCGTGCGTATGTTGTATTTTTTGGTACAGTCATTTAATCTCGCCTAATTCTTTTAAAATAGCATGAGCCTTGCAACATAAACAATCTATCCCGGCTATTAAACCACATCCTTGATTTTCTACTTCATGAACGAAATTTAATAATTTTTGATAATGATCATATAATTCCTGACAGTGATTTTCTTGTATATCAGTCATTCTATATCCTTGTAATGTTCATGCGGAATTTTGTGCTTTATACAATAGGGTTCAAATACATTTCTTCTTAATGTTGGATGTAGTCCCCAGTCATGTGCGTTTTTAGTGAATTCAATGTAGGAATTGAACTTTTCTATCAAATATTCTGGAGAAAATTTCATTATCTCATCAGCCCACAATTTTGAATCGCCAAATAATATAGATAGAAATGCAATTATATTTTTAATTTGTGTTTGTTCTGTCATTTCTTATCCTTGCATATAGAATCAATCTCATTAAGACATTCGTTTATTTCTTTCATTACTTTTTGCAACTCTGTATTTTTTTCTGAATAATCTCCATTATTATATATTGCAGACATCCTAATATCAGCAGATAGAAAATTAGATCTTGCAATTAATCTAATCATTTCCTCTCGAATTAAATTGAATATATTATCATCGTAGAATTTTTCTATTTTATTTGTACATTCCTTAATAATATTTTCAGCGGCTTCAACTTCATTTAATATTTCTTTGGATTTCTTTAAGAATAAGCGTTTAAGCATTTTCGATTAGTCCTTTTACTGAATCATTGAAAATCCCAGCTTTTATCAGTTCTACATACAAACATTTTTCTATTCTATCAGTTGCTGGAATACCTTCTCGGGATCGATATCCATATTCATTATAGGTTTTACTGACTATCTCAGGATAATAGTTGTTTAATATTTTTGTGAATTCTACCGCCATTTCACGAATGTTTTTCATATGGTTTACTATTTTTTCTTCTTCGGTCATATAAAATCTTCCAGTTCTTCGTCTTTTATTCTTAGTGGATCACATGATTTTTTGCATTCTGTACAAATTTTTATAATATTATCGCAACAATAAATTTCTATAATTTGTTTATTACAGCAATTACTTAGGTTCATCTTCTAATGTCACTTCTTTAATTATTGTTTTGATTTTTGATAATTCAACCCTTCTGTCATCTTTTATAAGATTGATAGCAATATCTATTGCGATAAGTTCGGAATGATGACCGTAGCTAACGACACCCCATTTCTCTAACCATTTTATTTTTCTAGGAAAACAATATTCTACGCTATATTTATTGTCACCATTTAACACTATTCTATATTTGTATTTCATTTATCACTCCTTTTGGCAGCAAAGCGGCTACATCCATGGAAGATGGGGCGCAAGCGATCCTCTTGCAGGTTCTTTGCTGCCAGTTGCAACCGTAAAAGTCCTACCCATCGAAAACAAATCACAAAGATTAATGTTTTCTTTTACGGTTATTGCTCGTTAAAATGGTAAATCTTCTAATGAATCATCTACAAATCCACCTTTAGCCTCTGGTAGAGGTTTCATGCCTGATGGTCTTGTATCTGGTATATAATCTTTTACTATATTCTTAGCCTTATACATTCCACCTTTTGGGTTAGGCTTTTCACCTTCAACTGATACGCAAACCCGTCCACCACATTTACCTAGAAACATTGATTCATGAATGTTTCCTGATTGGTATTCAGATTTCATGTCATTAACATCACAAAAATGTTTAAGTAATTTAACGAGTGCCATATTAGTAAATACCAGGTGTTCTCCTCCTAGCTTATCCCAAACCTTTAAAGTGATAGACGTATATTGATTACCAGCTTGTGAAACTTTGTCTTCACTCTTAATCACCTGATAGGGATAAATCCCTTCAGGTAACAAGTTTTCCATCTGTAATTCTTCTTCAGTCTTTGGTGTGAATATCATAATTAATCCCTCATCTAATCTCTAGTCGGTTATTTTGTTTAAGTGCAGCACCTGGTATCAAAACACCTGATAAGAGTTCATCCTTAATTTTAAGTTTGTCTAGTGTAGTGATTTCCTTAACTTTTTTATAGTCCTTTGGAATAATATTTTCATCTTGAATATCTACTGATATAGGACACTTTTTTAACTTTATTCCAAAATATGGAGATTTGATCTCGCTTATCCCGCAGCGCTCCATATTGGATTGAAGATAATTGGTTAGCCATTCGACACGTCTTTCTAGAAACTTCTCCCTATCGGCCATAGACTTTTTAGCATCCTCTATAGCCTTACGCTCTGCATCTAGATTTTTAATATATGAAGCGACTGCGATAGACTTTTCTTCAACGCTTTTTGTTACTTCATCCAATCTATCCAGACTTTGAGGTAATATTTCACCCGTTTCATTATCGATTGATTCATTTAATATATTTTGGTATTCATTCGCTATTTTATAGAGATTCATTATTCGATTACCTCATGCGTTTCTATACAAATATCTTTAGTACCCTTAAAGCTTTTCAACATATCTTCTGCATCATTACGGTTTTTGAAAACACACACAATCTCTTCTGAATGAGAATTAAATAAAATATAAACTTTCATAATGCAATATCCTCATTATAATAAGAGTTCATTTTATCTTTAACAAAAGCTAGATCATTGGGTATGTTGCGTGTGTCAAACATTCCCATTGGACTTTTAGCAATATGTCTTGCATCGCCTTGAGTAATGAAATGATAATCTCCATCCGTAAGTTCAGTTTGTAATACCATTGCATACATTCCCTCAATGGTTATTTTCTCATCCAGCATTTTGCCTATGGTTTTTATCTTCATCTTGCCTTGATCATTTGATTCTGAGTGCGTCAAAATAAATATATCCAGATCATCTCTCAAAGTGGGCAATAGCTTTAATAAGCTATGTGCATTCTTAGCGATCTCTGAAAACTTGTCATATCCACGCTCAAGCGCTCTACGCATAAATTCGTTGGCCATTAAATATTGAAAGTCATCTATAATTAGATTTTTAATCTCTGGTCGATCTGCATTTATTTTTTTAACCAATCTTTCTATTGATTGATAATCATCCGATGAATAATAATTACCTGTTAATCCATCAGGTGATACGCGCGTGTACATTCCCTTATAACCCCTGAAAGGTAGGGGCTTATTTAATACATTAATAATAAATGTTTCTAAAGGTTTTAAATTTCTAATAGAAGTACTTTTACCCGTACCCGATTCACCCATGATTATGCTTGTGTTACTCATATGTCACCTCATTAATTATCTATATGAACGCATCTCTTCCATTACATCTCGATAAACTTCAGCACAGCTATAATCTATTTGTTCTTGAGCATATTTTTTAATTTCATCAAATAGTACTTCTGTAGCTGTTGGGGATTTACAAGCATGCTCGTAATCCTCTG
>OLMA01000060.1_pt1 | contig 36426 bp, 30 predicted proteins | sample 1604671 | NCBI WGS metagenome assembly OLMA01 (sample SAMEA104055725, study PRJEB20765) | soil metagenome | biome: Arctic tundra; feature: Polygonal ground; material: soil | place: USA | collected 2011-09 | depth 0-0.5 m | reverse complement strand
TTCATAAAATGTGGATTTGTAGATACGTAAAGATAAAAAATAAATAGCAAAAGGAAAAAATGGATATAAGATTTTCGCAGGAAAGCAATAAAAACAGAAGCAACCCTTAATATTAAGGGGAAGAAGAGGAAATTATTGCTGTTTTTTTATAATTAAAAATAGTAAGTCAAAAAAATACACTTTGGCCATTTTTCAACAAAAACTGACCTTTGGAAAGAATAGGAAAGTTTTAGGATAGGATTATAAGGAGATGAATTATTACACCACAAAACTATTTGACATTATCCAAATAAAAATCAGTATATACTGATTTTTAAAACTTATTTATTAGCATTTTTCCTGTTGACACAACATTAGCATCTTCTTCTGAAAGCACCTTGTATAAATACATCCCAGAGGGTTGTCCGAGCATATTAACCTGGTTATTGCCACTGTTTAGTTCACCATTGTATACTTCCTGCCCAAGCATATTATATACAACCAACTTACCTTTAGCAATACCAATTTTCACATTAAACATACCTTTGCTTGGGTTAGGAAATACATTGGCACTATTCTTATCAACCACAGCATCTATGCCGGCAGCAGAATAAAAGTGAATATCAATTACTGAATGAAGTTCCATATTATTAGGTGCAGCTCCTGACTGACCATGTGGAGGATCGTAGAAAGAAACACCTGTAATAACTACTTTAGGAATATTAACGCTTGTATTAATAACTGTACCTAGGTTAGCAATAGCCCAATCACGGCATTTAGCAAATTCAGCCGCCTTCGGAGAAACTGCAACTGAAGAACAACCATAATCAGGAATTTCCGCTACCATTGTGTTCGATGTAGCATCGGTAATAACAAGGTGCATATCACTATCTGATTCAGGCCTATATTCCTTTATTGTGACAATTACAGTATATACAGAATCCTCTTGTGGCTCTATTTTATTTTGGTATGTACTAGGTGTTACAGTTGGAAGCCCGATTAAATAAGATATGCTCGTAGAGTGAGGGTTTGCGAAATCAATACTTACAGCTCCTGTATCAGTAAATACCTTTTCACTCCATCTTTCTGCACCGCCGCAACTTGAGGATAAAGGTTCATCATCATCAGTACCTTCAGCTACAACAAGTTTAGATTGTGATTGTGCTTTTTGCATCTGTGCGAAAGACAAAAAAACAGTGATTCCGGCTGCCAAACTGCATATTAAGCCGATTTTTTTTAATTTAGAAAGAGAGTTAAGCTTCTTCATACATGATTTTTTATCCCGGAAAATTTCTGAGAATGATACTATATCAAAAGTAACAAATAGCATTATTAAATCCAAATTTCTTTACTATAAATGAAAAAGACAACCATCATCAATGTCAATATTGAACAAAGAATAAATAATTAGGTTGCCTGTTATATCGGCAATTACTCCATGTTTATCGAAATTCCAAAAATATTCCTACTTGCCTGAATTAAATTTAAGTCTTGATTAAATAATAAAACAATGAGAAACTCGGAGAATATAAATGACGATGTATTAATTGCAGAACCTAAAAGGAAATTAAGAGGCCTTATGAAGGCGGTTCAAATACACGAGTATGGCGGAACTGACAAATTAATATATGAAGACGTACCAGTACCGCAACCGGCACCAGATGAGGTTTTGATACGGGTACATGCTGCTTCAGTAAACCCTGTTGACTGGAAGATACGTGAAGGCCTGCATAAAGATGGCATAAAATCTCAATTCCCTTTTGTTTTAGGTTGGGATGTGGCAGGAATCATAGTAGAAACCGGTAACCTTGTTACACATTTTAATCACAGCGACAGGGTTTTCGCCCGTTTGGATATTATGAGTCAGGGCTGTTATGCAGAGTACGCAGTTACAAAGGCAAGTTATGTTGCTCACGCACCTGTAATTCCATTGCATATAAGTGCAGGTGTTCCGCTTGCATCGCAAACTGCATGGGCAGGCCTTTTTGAAGTTGGTAAACTTAAACCCGGCCAGAAAGTATTGATTCACGGAGCTTCGGGTGGTGTAGGTAACTTTGCTGTACAACTCGCGAAAATTGCCGGAGCAAAAGTTATAGCAACTACTTCAGATGCCAATGTTGACTTTGTGAGATCGTTAGGCGCCGATGAAGTCATCGATTATAAGAAAGAAGATTTCAGTAAAAAAGTAAACAATGCCGACCTGGTATTCGATACAATTGGCGGAGAAACACAGGCGAAATCCTGGCAGGTGTTACGTAAAGGTGGCATACTTGTTACTACACTCAAATTAGATGATAGCAAAGCCGCAGAATTCGGCGTAACAGGAAAATCATTTATGGTAGATTCAAATGGTGCACGGTTAAGAGAAATTGCAAGTTTAATTAACAAGGATATGCTTCGTGTAATTATTGATAGCGAGTTTAAGCTTGAAGAAGTTAAAAAAGCACATGAACGGAGTGAATCAGGAAGGGCGCGTGGTAAAATTATTCTTCGTATTTACGACACTCCAAGAACCATGGAAGAGTAATCAATTATTGGGAGTTTTAAACTGTAGTTTTATGAGCTTGAAACATCTCATAATCACACACAAAATCACCTAAATTGATTTAGATTGAAAATATTCCAATTATATAAAAAATAGTAACCTAAAACTCTACTATTCACCAACTTAAATGTATACATTTGAGTATACAGATTATTGATCGAAATTTTCTATTCTACATTCCATGATAAAAAATATACTTTCCTCCAAAGTAGCCCTCATTTCATTGGTGTTTGCATCATCGGTTGCATATTCACAAAATGTGGGCATAAATTCTACAGGAACCTCTCCGAATACCTATGCCCTGCTCGACCTGAATACGGGCAATACGTTTACAAACCCCAATGGTAAGGGTTTTCTTATGCCTAATGTTTCATTGGCAAATACAACCGATGTTACAATTTTCGGCGGCGCTACTCCGCCCACTAGTTTAATAGTATATAACACCAATGCCGCCATGACTGCAGGTTGGGCAGGGTATTGGTATTGGAACGGAGCCAAATGGGTGGCATTGCTTAACAGTACTACTGCAGGTGCAGGATGGACAATTATAGGTAATGCGGGAACCACAGCAGGAACAAATTTTTTAGGAACCACCGATGCAACAGACATGGTTTTCAAAACCAATTCCTCTGAGGATATACGCATTGCAAACTCAACAGGATACGTAGGCATAGGAATAAACCCGCCTACTACCATGCTTGAAGTAGCACAGAACAATGCAATTAAGTTGGGGACTGCAATATTAAGTTCAGGCGGAAATTTTATGCATTTAGCGACTAATACCTGGTATAATGGCGCCGCATGGCAATATCCTATAGCCGGGCAGGCTGGAGCAGTAATACAATTAGCAGGCAATATAACCAATTTTTATACGCACAACGGAGCAGGCACTCCTATATTTACCGCTACTATGACGGGTGCAAATTTAATGGGTGTAGGAACAACCTCACCTAACGCTGAACTCGAAGTACAGGCATCGGGCTTGTATACAAACAATGAATCAACTACTACAAATGGCTTACAAGTATCGAGCGGGCATACTACCGGAACTGACTATACTTTATATATGGGTGCAGATAAAACCAACCATGCATCATATATACAATCCGTGCAATGGGGAACTGCAACAGCAAGTTTGATACTTAACGGAAGAGGTGGCAATGTGGGAATAGAAACCCCTACCCCACATGGTGAATTTGATATTTTTAATACAGGATATAACGGAGACGGAGCTGTATTTGCTCCGGACCTTACCCTTGATAACAACTTTACCATTCAAACGTATATCGATGCCAGCGCAGGCGGCGGATGGGCAAACCGCGTAACATACGCAGGCGGATGTTGTAATAATTTAGCGCTACAACCCGATGTGGGTACAGTTTCTATAGGTGGCACCAGCGGAAACTACGGCGCCAATAAATTAACCGTTACCGGTGGTGGTATTGGAGGAACGTATGGGCTTTTGCCAAATTATGCCGGTTGGGCTGCTTATGGAACAGGAGATGGAGGCGCCGCAATTTATAATGACAATGGATCTTACAAAACATTAATGCTTGTCGGAAATAATTCCGCCGGCGGGGTAAGGAATGTAAGTGTATGGGATTATCTTACCATAAACGGTTCGTTAAAAGTAAATGATGGTACACAAGGTGCCGGAAAGATATTTGTTTCAGATGCTGCCGGCCAGGGCTCATGGCAGAATCCTACTTCTATATTGGTATATGGTAATAATGCAAAAAGTGTATCATTGGCAACTATGCAGAGTTCTGCCAACACCGCTGCATATGTTCCTATACCTACGATGACCATTACTATGACCACTTTACATAATACAGTTTATATTTTTGCTTCACTTACTACCAGGTTGGATAATGGAAGCGGCTCTTATGCCCAATTCGGCCAGGCTCTTGAAAATATGGCCATATATGTAGATGGCTCCCCGGTATCTTATACTTCTGCTACTATAACCGACTATGATAATACAAGAGGAATTGTTACTTCAGGCACATGCTCTTTTGCCGGATACCCGGTTACGGTTGCACCGGGTGTACACACCTTTGCCCTTTATTGGGAACCTGCTGTATTATGGGCAACAAATCCCTGGACCGTTTTGTGTAATCCATCCGTTGCAGGAGCTGCCGACGAATGTATTTTAACTGTATTCGATTAATTTTGAAAACATACCTAGTATGTTTATAGTCATTTAAATTTTAAACTTCTCAAGATGAAATACAAAAAACTCAAAACTATAAAGTCGCTCTCCTTATTCATAGTATTATTAAGTATAAGCTCCATTAGTTTTGCGCAAGAAGGAACCGGCAGTTCAATCACTACTTTTTTTAATGGCGCCATACTTTCTTCAGAAAATGCTACGGAACATTCACAACTTCAATTGGCTGGTAAGCCTTACGATGAATACATAATAGGAATTTATTATGAAAGCAAAACCGCCGTTCATAACGCAACCCATGCTACTAACCCTATTGTATCACAAGGAATAGCATATGTGAAATGTAATTCTGAAAATGGTAAAATTAAGAAGGGAGACCTGATCACGAGTTCTTCCAAAACAGGTGAAGGAATGAAAGCAACCTCTTCAGGGTTGGTTATAGGTGTTGCATTAGAAGATGCGCCTGCAACAGGTGGCCTGGTAAAAGTTCGGGTTTTAATTCAATATGTCAGATAGTCCGTTGTGAAACTCTATAATGCGTAAAGTTAAAACATACATATTATTTCTCTGCCTGTTGCCGGTAGTAGGTTATTCGCAAGCTGAACGGTTTATGATAAATAGTGGGTATGTGGTATTGGCTAAGGGTGTAGCGGCAAGGCCCACTTACCTGGTAATTCATAATGGAGCTACTAGTGCTATAACACGCACCGCAGGAGGTATTATTTCAGAGGCAGAATACAATATGGTATGGTGGGATATTGGCACAAATACCGGGGCATACACTTTACCCTTCCAATATTCAACCAGTAATTACATTCCTTTAACTTTTAATATTTCAGTTGCGGGAACTGGTAGTAATAATGTAAAATTCTCTACATATTCTTATCACGGTAATACCGCCAACTGCAATGGCGGAACAGCTATAGCCGATAACGCCTGTTATATGCCATCAGATGTAACAAATATGTTTGCAATGAAACCAATCATATCATATCCGGGCGCTGCTTCAACTGATGATTCTTATTATGTAGTCGATCGTTTCTGGATAATAGATGCAAATTCGTATACTGTATTAAAACCGAATCCTGTTATTACTTTTTCTTATATAAATGCAGGCGGGGTCAGCGAAATTGCCGCACCCAATGTTTTCGCAGAAAATACTCTTATAGCTCAGCGCTTTAATTCTACAGGCGGTGTAAATACATGGGGAGATTGGCAGGGAGCTTCAGGCACCGATGCAGGAGCAGGCACTGCCTCTACAGGCGCTGCCGCTATAGGCACAACTAATTTCTATAGGTCATGGACCCTTGCCAGCAGCATTGATCCATTACCTATTCAACTTACAGCATTTACAGCAAATTGCCAGGATAATGCTGCTATTTTACAATGGACCACCGCAACTGAAACCAATAACGATCACTTTACTATTGACAGGACGGTGGACGGAATAAACTTTAAGGTTATTGCCCTTGTAAAGGGATCGGGCAATACAACTACACAACACAATTATACAGCATACGATGAAAGCCCTTTGTCGGGTATTTCATATTACAGAATATCGCAAACTGATTTTGACGGGAACACTACTATTAAAGATATGATCCCATTTGACGGATGCGGCGCAAATCCTAATACCATCAATGCATTCAGTACAAATGGTGTAATTAATATAAACATTAATTCGATAGGAACTGATAATTATACCGTAACACTATATACTGTTCTTGGCCAATCTGTTTTAACTGAAAATAGAACAATAGCAGCAGGAAACAACAATATAAAATTGTATCCCAGCCTGAGTGACGGTGTATATATTTTGAATATAAAAAGCGAAAAGACAAATTATAACAAGAAGCTTTTTATAGGTAAATAAACAGGGTGCTCTTATTACTTAATTAAAATTTGAATGAAAAAAAGTTATTTACTTATCCTTGCTCTTCTATTTATTCAAACAGGGTTGATACATGCCCAGTTTACAAGCCTTTTAAATTTCAATGACACTACAGGCGCTTATCCTGAAGGTTCGTTGATACGCTCAGGAAATATTTTATATGGCATGACATTCGGACTTGGTGGCCATAGTAATGGCAATATATTTTCCATTCATACCGACGGCTCGGCATATAACGACCTGCATGAGTTTAATGATACGAACGGTTCATCGCCTGCGGGAGCGTTGCTGCTTTCAGGGCATACCTTTTACGGAACCACTGAAGTGGGAGGACCAAGTGGGTATGGTTGCATATTCTCAATAGATACAACAGGTAAACGATTTAAAGACTTGTTCGATTTTAATTATACTGATGGGGCATATCCCGAAGGCTCATTGATCCTGATCGGAAATAGAATATATGGCACTACCTCTATAGGCGGCGCAAAAGGGGACGGCTGTATTTTTTCCATAGATACAAATGGAACAGGATATAAAGAAATGTACGACTTCGATGGTACACATGGCAGGAATCCGCAGGGTTCACTTGCATTATCAGGAAATAAATTCTACGGCATGACTCCGCGCGGAGGGGCATTTACTTATGGATGTATTTATTCTATAGATACAAATGGTAGTGCATACAAAGACATGCTTGACTTTAACAGCAGCGGCAAAACTCCATTCGGTGACCTCACCATTGCTGGTGCGAAAATGTATGGTATGACTGAACTTGGTGGAGTAAACGATTCGGGTTGCATATTTTCAATAGATACAAATGGGCTTGGGTATAAAGACATGTACGACTTTAATGGTGCAAACGGAGAGCACCCACAGGGATCTTTAACACTTGCCGGCAGCAAGTTATATGGAATGGCTTATGCTGGAGGAAATGGCCTGGATGGCTGTATATTTTCAATTGACACAAGTGGAATCAGTTATACCGACCTATACAATTTCAGTGGAAATAATGGAGAACACCCCTGGGCTTCATTGGTGTATTCATCAAACGTATTATACGGAATGACCTACCAGGGAGGAACAAAAGGTTATGGCCTTGTATTTAGCTTCTCTAATAACCCTACATCGGTCAATGAATTATCACTAGGTGATCCATCGGCTAAATTGTATCCTACTCCTAATAATGGAAAATTCACGATTCAATTAGAAGGTATAACCAGATCATCAGTTGAGATATATAATACTCTAGGAGAAAAAATATATTCGCAAATTATGCCTCTGAACAATTCTCAGTCAATTGATATAAGTAGCAATTCCAAAGGGCTATATCTATATAGAATTATCTCTGAAGATGGGCAACACCAAAGCAGCGGAAGGTTTATTATTGAATAGCAGAAATCTGCTTTTTCAGAAAGAAGGAATTATTTCTGTTGCAGATACTAAATGCAAAACGCCCTGACATATCGTCAAGGCGTTTTATATTTAATAAACTCTTGTCTATTATTCAGTAATTATCATTTTCTTGGTTACAACATTACCATTTACATTAAAGGAATAAAAATATATTCCCGGTGTAAATTGATTGGCATTTAAAGTAATTAAGTGCTGACCAGGGGTAGTATTACCATAGGTATTTCTTACCAATTCTCTACCAGTAATATCGCATACGGTGAAAATTACATCAGAAGACTGAGCAATATTATACGTGATTTGAGTTGCATTATTGAAAGGGTTTGGCCTGTTCTGAGCAACTGAGAATCCATTTGCCTGCAATGCATTTACACCGGTAAGTATAGGCATTGATACCAAGGCATATATATTAATATCCTGATAATAAGAAGCGCCATCGGTACCCGCTTCAAATGCAGTGTCATTATTACAATCAAAGTACAGAAGGAATTGAGGTAATAACCCATCAGCTGTATATTGAGCCAATTGAGTAAAACTATTGCCGACCGTAGGGGAGGTAGCATTTGCCGCAACTACAGCATATTTGCCACTATCGATCGTAGAATAAGTAGTAGGGTTAGCTAAGTCATACGGTCCGCCGCCACTACAATTGCCGCTAAAATAAGGGAACCCGTAAAGAAACCAGCAGCTATCTTTCTTATTGCCCTTATACACTAAGGTTACTGCAAATTTAGAACCTGATACGACAGTATAATTAACCGGAACGGTCAGAAAGTCAAGTGAGTCACCACTATTTGCAACCCCCAGGGTTTTACTTATTATCTTGATATCCTTACTAACGGTTGTGGTAGGATAACCATATTGATCAACGGTATTTACCTGCACATCTAAAGTATCGTTCTTACCGCTCTTGTTTACGTGAACAATAGGTATAATAAGCGTATCAATAGTAATGCTTGATGCTGTATAGGCTGCGTTGCCGTTGTATGGATCAACCAGTGAATCGAATGCCACACTTACACTTTGAATAAGATCACTATTACCACCTACAGTATCCTTAGGATATGAATAATGTGCATTCATAAGTTCGGGGTTAAAATGAAAGTAGCTGGGATCATAACCCGCCGCATCAGCCGAATCATAGTTAAGTATAATTTCTGTACTTCCTGCTAAAGCCTGTTTTGCAGATCTGTTAGCCATTTTAAAATTATACGGTGTACCCTTTAGTGCTTTTGGGTGGTGCGCACCGGCATGTCTTACTATCATTTTAGTGTTTTGCGCAAAGGCAGCACTGGCAATAAATAGTAAACTGATTAAAATAAATTTGTTTAAATGTTTCATTTGTTTAATTAAAAGTTAATGATTAGGGTGAAAATTAAACGACGAAATTATAAACCTTTGCGCACGTGGAATATTATTTTTATTCATTCACTTCAAAAAAACACCGTAACTTGCTGTAAATGACAAGCTTACAAAAACGTGTAACCCAATATATCTTTTTCAGGAGTACTTCTTACCTTTTCTTCCCCTTACTATCTACTATATAGTGTAAGCCCTTGCTCTCATGGCGTGCCATTGCCATATTAATTATAAGGTAAGCAACGGTTATAAGGTTACGTAATTCGCAAAGCTTTACAGAAACAATTGTTTTATCGTATAGGTCTTTGGTTTCTTCATATAGAATATCGAGCCTGTCCTTTGCCCGTTTCAGGCGCAGTTCAGACCGCACTATGCCCACATAGCTGCTCATAATATCCTGCACTTCCTTAAGACTTTGGGTTATCAATACCATCTCTTCAGGATATTCAAGCCCTTCTTCATTCCATGCCGGAATAGATTCAGGTAATGAAGTTTTTTTAGCTAACTCCACCGAATTCATTGCAGCCCTATGTGCGTACACCGAAGCTTCCAATAATGAATTTGACGCTAAACGGTTTGCTCCGTGCAAACCTGTACAGGAACATTCACCTACTGCATACAGGTTTAATAAAGAACTGCGGCCCTGCATATCTACTTTTATTCCACCACACATATAATGCGCTGCAGGCACAACAGGGATTGGTTCTTTCAGGCAGTCTATACCTTCACTCAGGCACTTACTGTAAATATTAGGGAAGTGTTCCAATAATTTATGACGATCTATTTTACTGCAATCGAGGTACACATATTCTTCGCCGCGCATTTTCATTTCATTATCTACGGCACGTGCCACAATATCGCGCGGAGCTAATGAGCCGCGCTTATCATATTTCTGCATAAACTCTTTACCGGCCATTGTTTTCAAAACTGCACCTGCCCCACGCACTGCTTCAGATATAAGGAAAGCAGGCTTTAAATGCGGCGCATATAATGCTGTTGGATGGAACTGAATAAACTCCATATTAGTAATTGCACCCTTTGCACGATATACCATTGCAACGCCATCGCCTGTTGCAATAACAGGGTTTGTTGTGGCACTATATACATTGCCTGCCCCACCCGAAGCCATTAAAGTTGTTTTTGCAATAATGGTATCTATCTCGCCGGTTTTAATGTTCAGGGCATATACGCCATAGCAGATAATATCTTTGGTTTCATGTGTTACGGGCTTACCCAAATGGTGCTGGGTTATCAGGTCAATTGCAAAATGGTGATTGACTATTTCAATATTCGGATGGCTGTGCATTTTAGCTAACAGCGCCCTTTCAATTTCTTTTCCTGTAATATCTTTATAGTGAAGTATGCGGTTCTCAGAATGTCCTCCTTCACGCCCCAGGTCATATTCACCAGATGAGCTTTTATCGAAATTCGTTCCCCACTCTATTAATTCCTTTATCCTATCAGTAGATTCATGCACAACCATGCGTACCACTTCCTCGTTACACAAACCATCGCCGCATATCAAGGTATCCTGAACATGTTTTTCGTAAGAGTCCGGGCTATGCATAACAGCTGCTATACCACCTTGTGCATACTTGGTATTTGATTCATCTTCATCAGCTTTGGTAATGATATATACCTTGCCATGCTCTGCTACCTTAAGCGCATACGTAAGGCCGGCAATACCTGAACCAACAACTAAGAAATCGACCTTTTTTTCCATTCCAGCTACTAATACTTAATACTAACTACACAATTCTGACTAAGTAATAATTCTTCTTCCCTTTTTGTGCCAGAATATATTTATCTCGGATAAGGTTTGTAGCATCTATTGTAATTCCCTCTTCCGCCTTTTCCTTATTTATCTGCACACCACCGCCAGCAAGCATTTTGCGCGCTTCGCCTTTGCTTGGGAATATTTTGGTATGATCAACTAAAAAGTCAACCAGCGGAATACCTTTTTCAATTTCACTTCGTGTAATTTCAACCTGTGGTACTCCATCAAATACAGCTTGTATATCAGTGTCCGATAATTTCAAGAGGCTGTCCTTAGTGCCTTTACCAAACAATATCTCTGAGCTTTCTAGTGCAAACTCATAGTCCCTCTCACTGTGCACACGTATTGTAATATCTTTCGCCAGAGCCTTTTGCAATACGCGTAAATGTGGGGCTGCATCGTGTTCAGCTTCCAATTTTTCTATCTCTATTTTATCGAACAGTGTAAATATCCTTATGTATTTCTTAGCCTCTTCATCGGCCACGTTCAACCAAAACTGGTAGAATTGGTATGGCGATGTTTTCTGTGCATCGAGCCAGACATTGCCGCTTTCTGTCTTGCCAAATTTACCACCGTCCGATTTTGTTATAAGCTGGGTAGTAAGCGCGTAGGCTTCACCTCCATCTTTGCGGCGTATCAATTCTGTACCCGTAACAATATTACCCCATTGATCGCTGCCGCCTAATTGCAACTTACAATTCTTGTTCTTCCACAAATAGAAGAAATCATAACCTTGGACTAACTGGTAACTGAATTCGGTAAACGATATCCCCGTCTCCATGCGGCTCTTTACTGAATCTTTCGTAAGCATATAGTTAACAGTAATGTGCTTACCCACAACGCGAATAAAATCGAGGAAACTGAAATTCTTAAACCAGTCGTAGTTATTTACAATCTCTGCGGCGTTAGCGCCACAGTTAAAATCAAGGAATTTTTCTAATTGCTTTTTTACACAGGCTAGGTTGTGGTTCAGGGTTTCTTCGTTCAGCAAATTACGCTCTGCCGATTTACCTGATGGATCACCAACCATACCGGTTGCGCCACCTACCAATGCAAATGGTTTATGTCCGGCTTTTTGAAAGTGCAATAATGTCATTATCTGCGATAGGCTACCAATATGCAGTGAGTCAGCCGTAGGGTCGAAACCTATATAGCCCGATACCATTTCTTTTTTCAATAGTTCTTCGGTGCCGGGCATAATGTCGTGCAGCATGCCTCTCCATTTCAGTTCCTCTACAAAATCGGATTTCATTCTTGTTTCTTTATAATGCCTTCAAAAATACAGAAAAATGAGTTTGAGCCTCACCGGGGTCACAATAACACAATTACTAATTGGGCGTTACCCTGCGGGTCGGGCTTTACGCTTTTACTCCTCGTCCCGAGTGCTCGGGACTGCGAGGGTAACCGCTACAACGGCAAAGCCCTCATGAGTTCAATATTAATTAATGAAATACGAATAATCCCTAACGCGAAATACAAAGCTGTAATTTTCAATTCTTAATTGCATTCTCCGCTACCCTGAATTTCATAATCTAATCGTACTGTTCCTAACCCAATAATGGGGCTATTTATCGTATTTTAAGGGCATAAGTGAATTAAATAGGCCATTATCCGTTTATTAAGTGTATCTTACTGAATCTTGCAATATTGCTTAATCCGTAAAACTGTATATATCATGAAATTCCCAACCAAAAATGTAAGGACCGCTGCTCCTGTAAACGCAGCACCACACAACGTAGCAATGAAAGAATTTCTTGCTGACCTTCCGGCCAAGACAAGAAATACCATACGCGGTGTTGACCTTACACTTATAAATGAAGCCATTGCTGTAATTACCAGCGGTAATGCAAAGATCAATGGTAAAGCGCCTAAAACACGCGAAGAGAACTATATTGTTATAGCATCTTATTTCAAGGCTGCCAAAACTCCTATACACATGTTCTTTGACGGAGCAGTGGAAGTGAAGGAAGATTATACGGTGAATTTCAAATTCAAAGATCAGCCTTATACCGTTAAACTTCCTGAAGTAGTTTAATAAATACGCTTATAATAAAAGGATAGCATACTATAACAAATAAACAAAGACGTGATGACAGACAAGCAGATCGAAGAGAAATTACAGGAGGTTGAAACAAATAATCCTGTTCGTTTTAAGCAATACAAATTAAGAGCACATTTACATTGGAAGCTTGTAGAAGGCACCGATAAACTGACTTGGGGATTTCATCATTCATTTTTGGGCAACCTGCCGGCTAATGTTAAGGTAGAAGTAAGCAAGCTTATGGGCAAACTTACCAAGGGTGGCTATACACCAGGACAAGAAGAGGTAGAAAAACCTGCAAAAAAGAAGAGAGAAAAGAAAGTAGAAAAAGCAGAGGAAACAGAATAATAATCTGTATTACCTTGCGTTCTTTAAATTACATGAATCTAAATAAGAACTTATGCCCATTAAGAAAGGAAAAGACACAAAAAATAAAGCAGCCGAGCCTAAAACTGCTGTTAGCGAGGAAAAAATAAACTACTCAGCTAAGGATCTGGCGGAATTTAAAAAGCTATTATCCGATAAATTAGATCAAGCAAGAAAAGATAATGAATTGCTTAAAAGCACTTTATCACATACCGACGACCACGGTACCGACGATACCTCGCCTACTTTCAGCGCTATGGAGGGTGGCTCGGCGGGAGAAACCAAAGAAGAAACCGCACAACTTGCTTTGCGCCAGGAAAAATACATTAAGAACTTACAGGATGCCCTTGTGCGTATTGAGAACAAAACATACGGCATTTGTAGAATTACCGGTAAGCTTATACCTAAAGAACGTTTACTGAGCGTGCCTCATGCTACTCTTAGCATTGATGCTAAACTGATGAGCCAGCAGTTCAACCAGGAGAACGCGAGTAGTTCGTAAGAAGATCGGGTAAGTTTTATTTCTGATAATACAACTTATCCTCTTTTATTACTCCCCAATACTTTAACAACCTGCATTTAAGTTCAGAGTTTTTAGGATCGGTTATTTTTTGCCAATCAATTACTGTACAATCATTTTGCAGGTAAATAATTTTATCGGGCGATGACGCAATCGATCTTAAAGCATCTCTTTCGCAGGAGTTTTTATCAAACTCCGGCCCATCAGCAATAGTAAATATAACCGAGGTGGCAATTATTAATGTAACATACCATTTTCGATTTTTGTTTACAATATTCTTAATAAGGAATAAGGTAGATAGCCCATAAATTAAAAACAGGCTAATAGTTATAGGAATAATTGTATCGCACCTAATAGTATTGGGCCTGTAACTCCGGTAACCACCTAATGGTAATAGAACAATATATATTACTATAAATATTGTTGTCCATTTCATAAGGTTTAGAATCCTCTTTCCTTCAAGATTATTGTAATACCACTTTATAAGACATCGGTTAATCGCTATCAGCAACAAAAGTATCGGGAAGCCGATTTTATTGGTAAGCGCTTCAAATATACCTGCAGGTAATCTTGAATATCTTTCAAATAACATTACGTGACTCTCTGCATTAATGGAATTAAAAGTGCCTACGTAAAATGAGTATAAGGCTACACTCATTAAAGGCATCAGGAATAAAAAATAGTATACGGGTATTTGTTTTATAGCATCCAACAATTTCATTTTCACTCCGCTACTAGTTGATCGGCTGAAATTATTCCACCATTTACTTATAAAGAGAAGTGCGGAAACTATAATGATAGTAGGGGGTGTAAGAGGCCCGCTGAACGATACAATTATCGCAATTAAAAGAAGCAACACTATAGTTAAAATATTCAGTTCCTTTTTCTCCTCATAAAAAGACCGTTTAAAAAACGGAATGAATAAAAGCAATAAAAATGCCATTGGTAATGCATAGAAAAATGTATAAGTGATTGAGCTGGTTATAATACCCATGCAACCCTCATAACCATTAGTCTGAAAAAGCGGAGTTATTAACACAGCTGAAAGCAAAAAATCATAATTAAGAATATTGGCAGTTCCTGAAATATAATAGGCCAGTAAAAAGATGAGAAAAATTTGCAACAGAGTTTTAAAGATTGTGCATGATAAATAAATACTATCTATCGGATCAACAAACTTTTGCATGACAAAAGGCATTGTTCTGAAATAGTTCGAAAAAGACCAATGCGCAAAAAAGCGATTGGAATCAGGGCGGATCTCATTCAACGTAATGACGCCCATACCGAACGGATCATTTAATATTTGCTTTACCTCACTTGTTTGAAGGATTCCGGCAGGCATATCTCCATCTAAAGGTTGTGCCAAATGCTGAAAAAAAGAATAGGAAACATCAATCAGCAATAAGAATAACAGAACGAATTTAAATTTCCTCTTTAACATATACGCATTTAAAACTCAGGGCAAGTATGAATGGTTGGTATTATTAGTGGTTTTGGTTTGCAAAGATATAAATACTTCAACTAGCTCATTATTAACATAATGAATGTGGACAACCCCTGCTCATAACTCCTATCTTACATTCAAAATTCAATACCAACATTGCCTACATTTGTTATATGATATTAGCAACAGGAGGCACAGGTTTTTTAGGCGCATACCTTTTAGCCGATCTTACCAAACAGGGTAAGCCGGTAAGGGCTATGAAGCGTAGCCTGAGTTCTACCAAGCGTACCGAAAAAATATTCGATGTAATATTTGGGGCTGATGGCAAAGCCATGTTTGCTAAAATACAGTGGGTAGAAGGCGATATAATGGATGTGTATGCCGTGGAAGAGGCGATGCAGGACATTGATGAAGTATACCATTGCGCTACAGAAGTATCATTGCGTGATGATGAGCCCGATGAAATTATACTGACTGCAGAAAAAGGCACCGCCAATATGGTGAATATTGCACTTGAAAAAGGTGTTAAAAAATTCTGCCATGTAAGTTCGGTATCGGCATTGGGTGAAAATGAACAGGGGAAAGAAATAAACGAAGAATCATTTGAAGAATTTACTTACCCTAACCCTCCCTATGCCATTGGCAAGCATTTAGCCGAAGCCCAGGTATGGCGAGCGCAGGCTGAGGGATTGAATGTGTTAGTAGTTTGCCCTACCATTATTATGGGCCCATGGCCAGGCAAAAGAGGTAGTATGAGCTTCTTTCATTTTCTGAAAAAGAACTCAAAATTCTATACCGGTGGTACTATGGGATTTGTTGATGTGCATGATGTAGTAACAATTATGCAACGCCTGATGAATGAAAACAAAATGAATGAACGTTATCTTATAAATGCAGAGAACATATCATTCAAAAACCTGTTTACGTTTATCAATCAGAGTATGGGATTGAATCCGCCAAAAACAAAAATGAGCAAGCCAATATTGAAAGTGTTCCGCATTATTAATAACTTAGCCGGAATGAGCAAGATAACCAGTACCATGATAGACCACTCCACCGGCACATTTATATACAGCAATAAAAAAGTTTGCAAAGACCTGGATTATAAATTTATACCTGTGGCGCAAAGTATTAAGGAAATGGGTAATTATATGTTGAATGATACAAAGCAATAAGACCGATAGAGTTATACTGGGCATTGATCCTGGAACGAATGTAATGGGCTATGGCATTATTCACATTAGTGGTATGAATGCCCGGCTCGTTCACATGGATATTATTTCGCTCAAAAAATCGCCAACACATAATATAAAACTGAAATCAATTTTTGAAGAAACGGTTCGCATAATACAACATTATAAACCCGATGAGGTAGCCCTTGAAGCTCCTTTTTTTGGAAAGAACGTGCAAAGCATGCTGAAACTTGGCAGGGCGCAGGGCATATCCATGGCAGCGGCATTGCACCATAACCTGCCGGTGTTTGAATACTCCCCTCGTAAAGTAAAACAGTCTATAACCGGAAAAGGTACTTCGAGCAAAGAACAGGTTGCTTTAATGCTTCAACACATATTGGCCATAGAAACATTGCCTGCAATGCTTGATGCAACAGACGCTTTAGCTGTAGCTATGTGCCACTATTTCCAGAACAAAATGCCGACAGGAAATACTACTACCGTTAAAGGAAAACAATCGAATAAAAAGTATAACAGCTGGGAAACCTTTGTAAGCAATAACCCCGGAAAGGTGAGCGGCTTATAAATGTTTTATAATAGCCTGCCTGCTTTGCTCCAGTTCTTCAGGAGTAAGTTTAAGCTTTGGTCGTGAAAAATTAATATCAGATACATTATTAAGCGGTACCAAATGAATATGCGCGTGTGGCACTTCAAGGCCAATAACTGTAACCCCTACTCTTTTACATGGTATTCCCTTACCAACTGCTGCTGCTACTTTTTTAGAGAACAACTGAAGTTCAGTAAAGAGATTGTCATCAATATCGAAAATATAATCTATCTCTTTTTTAGGAATAACCAGGGTATGGCCTTTAGCTAAAGGAAATACATCGAGGAAAGCAAGGCATGTTTCAGTTTCAGCTATTTTATAGCAAGGTATTTCGCCGCTTACTATTTTAGAAAATACAGAAGCCATTACAGATTTATCTCAAGTATTTCAAAGGTCATTTCTCCTGCCGGAGTTTTTACCTTGGCTTTAGCTCCGACTTTTTTACCTAGCAGCGCTTTAGCCACAGGTGAGTTAACCGATATCTTGCCTTCTTTGAAATTGGCTTCGTTCTCGGTAACAATGGTATAGTTCATAGTAGCGCCGTTATCAATATTCCTGATCTTTACTTTAGATAATATCAATACTTTAGACAGATCGAGTTTCGATTTGTCCACCACTTGCGCATGGGTAAGCATCTCTTCCATCTTCGATATTTTCAACTCCAGCAGACCTTGTGCTTCCTTGGCGGCATGATACTCCGCGTTCTCTGAAAGATCACCCTTATCACGCGCTTCAGCAATCTGGTTAGATATAGAAGGCCTTTCTACGGTTTTCAACTGGTGAAGCTCTTTCTTTAACTTGTCGAGCCCTTCTTGGGTAAAATATGCAACCTCTGTCATAACGTTAATTTAAAAGATACAGGTTTATTACTTACGATAAAAAGAGAGAGAACCCTAAAGGTCCCCTCTCTTCAATTACAAATATATGAATAAAATATTATTTCAGTGTAATACGCACGCCAATAGTATGGGTTCCGTTATAAGGGTTTGTAGCCCTGTAGCCATAAGATATTCCGAAGATATTGTGTGTTTTGCCAAACGGAGCCTGTAAGGTTACACCTGCACAAAGGCCGGTGTTAACAGAAGTACGGCCGCCCAATAAAGGATCAGTGCTTAAAGGCTGGGTAATATGGTTCTGGTAGCTATAACCCACACGCGCCATAAAGAAGGACTTGAATCCATATTCTACGCCAAGCATTTCCTGATCTTGCGTAAATGAATTAGATGTAAAGTTAGCCGCCACAGTAATTCTGTGTTGGCTATGCATAGAGCTATCACTCATTAAATGAAAATCATAGCCTGCACCAATATTGATGAGGGAAGGCAATTCATATGCCTGTGAGCGTTGCTGAGCTGTCATCTGGCCCGAATTACCTGTTATCTGCCCATTTGGCAGGTTAGTTTCGAATGCCATTCCATCACCGGAATATGCCATTTGCGGGCCAACGTTCTTAAGCGCTATACCAAAGTGAACCTGCTTTTGTGTTCCGGCCACATATTGAATACCTGCATCAATTGCAACACCCGTAGCATTTACGTTTGAAATAGATTCAGAAATAAGCCTGGTAGTTATACCACCGGAAATCTGGTCAGAAAACCTTTTGGCATATGACACGCCTATATTGATAAACTGAGGATCGTATGTACCTATTCCGCCTTCCGGATTATCGAACGTAGTTATAGGTATGACGCCAAAGTTCATTGACATTATGGATAAACTCAAAGCGCCTTCAACGCCCACATGCTGGGTAATACCAAAAGCGGAAATATGCACTCCGGAGCCATCAAGATAATCGGTGCTGGCAAGCATAACATCGGTTTGCAGATCGGACACGGTACCTGCTACGTTAAGGAACTGAGCTTCCAGCCCATGTACGCACGAGGTATTGGCATCGGCAAAACCCGCTGAAGATGCCCATGGGTTTATAAGTAACTCCGTTGCACCTGCCTGGCCTGCACGTGTCGGATCGCCTGCTTTAACGGCCATAACAGAAGCGCATAGTGCGAACCCTGTCATAATTGCTGCTGTACTTATTCTTTTCATATGGTCTATTTAAGTATTAAACTATCTCTTTATTAAAACCTCCTTCCGGTTAAAGAAGGAGGCTTTTACATTATTAGTATGAGTTAAGGTCAGTTGGCCTCATTACTCCGAACCATTTCAATGTTACCTGCCCCACATTCGGCACCGCGATATGAATTATATACATACCGCTCGAAATAGGAATATTGTATTGGTTTTCGAGGTTCCAGTCTATAAATGTAGATGGGTCATTCTTATTAATCACATCAATAAGCGTACCATTCAGCGAGAAAATAGAAATTGTACATACAGGAGGAAGGTTGGTAATCCTCACCCTGTTATCAAGCCTGTTATTCTCATAACTTGAATACGCATAATACGGATTAGGTACAATGTTGATAAGGTTCAACGCGCTCTTAGCAGCGCCTGTATTCATTGTATCAACAGCAATACCATTGGTACTGAACCCATAGGTAGGAAGGTTACCATTAGGATTAGTAGGATTGTTCCAGGTAGATCCCATTATTTTGCTATTAACTGTACTAGAACCATAGTTTGTATCATATGGCTTAGCTACCCTTAAATGTATGGTTGCATCGCATTCTAAAAGTGAATGGCCTTGCTTGAGCAATGGTATCCCCGCCCACATAATGTCTCCCAGTACGTTCGACTTAGCAAGTGTAGCTGGTGTTATGGTTGTCAATATATTATATGCAGTGGAATCCTTATCATAAAAAGGAATATTATACTTTTTATTTGCTTGGTTATTGTTATGGGCAAATACATAAATGTAATGCTTGCCGCCAAAAACAGAGCTGATCCCGAATATCTGTGATGCGCCGGAGCCACCACTTGCATCGGCAACAACTACAACTGAATCAGGGTTCCATTTCATATCTCGGCCATTATGCGCGGCTAACCATGAATCTTCACCAAAAGCCATGTTAAGGCGCTCACCTGTTTCAATATTAATGGTATAACCAGGGAACCAGCCCATACCTCTATTAGAAATATAGTTAGGAGCATTCGGGTCGCTACTATAGCTGCTGCTGCCTATAGGAGCAGGGTTACCGAATTTATCAACCGATTGCGCCTTACGCATATCCATTTTCTTAGCGCCACCTTCTGATAAAGCTGTTTCATCCTGTTCTTCAAACACAATACAACGGGTCCATTTTGACATGTCAGATGTAATAACAATATCCACACTTGCTATATTGGCAATAGAGTCCATGCATGCAAAACCAGGGCCATTATCGCAATATAATCCCGGGTCTGATTGCGCGCATAGGGCAAACGGTGCCATTGAACCACCAAGTATTTGGTTATACCACTGGTTAGCATCAAAGAAATAGGTCTGTGTTTGGGAAGGACATGGTCCGGCTATCGCAACAGGGTATGAATTGAATGCACTGTTATCAGCACAGTTTCTGTCAATATTAGTGCCGGAACGTATCCAGAACAACGGATTTGTACCTGGGCCAGCCGTAGGAACACTGCCTAACCATTGTTTGGTATTATCGGCAAATGTTAAGGAACATGCTGAATCAATAACTCCATCATATTTACCGGATGGGTATGGAATGTTAGTTATAGTAATTGAAATACCATACTGGGGCAGTATCTGTTCATTGGTAGTGCCAATCGTTACATCAGAATAAAATTTCCAGCCACGTGTAAGGTCATCAAGTTCCCACCATGAACTGCCATTTATAGCCTTAGAGCCTGTGGCAGGATGAATGGTAAGAACAAAGTTAGCATCTATTACGCTAAGCGGATCCACCACCTTTACATCTATTGGACCATGGCCGGGCATATAGCTTGGGTTTGCCATGGTATCGTGTGTAATAATATAGTTCTCACTCGCAGGGTCCATTTGCAGAACATTGGTAGAATTACCATGTCCGCCTAAACGGGTAATTTCGGGACCACTACCATAGTCTGAGTTTTGTATAGTACCGTAGCTTTCCGCTGATGGAATATGAGGATAAGCATGATACACCTTTATATTTCTTCTGCCTTGCAGGAATGGAGTTTGCTGGCCACCCGGAGCAGTAGTAGGATCGTATGTTTCATAGTTATTATAGGCATACGCTATTGCTACATAATAATAAGGCCTGTCGTTAACCAGCGTAGTTATATTATCTTCCTGGAACTGGTCAGCTTTAATATCGAAAGAATGAGAAATGCCGTTATCCTGGCCTGCAACACCATTTGGTATAATTGCTTTTAATTTTCCGGTTGTCTGATCCTTAACCCAATTGTAAATCACACCTACACCATCTTTAATATCACATTCAGCCACAAGGCGAGACACTGTATTATCACCCAACTGTGTGCCCGATATAGCAGAATCTACCACCTGGAATATCTGGTATCCCTGGAATTTAAAAGTTTTATCAGCAAAGCCGATAATGGTAGGCGATACCTGGCTATAGCTCTCTAAGTAATTATTTGATGTTTTTTTATTCGAAATTGTAATAACCAGTTCCTGGTTTAGTTCCTGAATATTCAAGTCAGGCGCATCAGGGCCATCAAGTACTTTAAAGTGATTATTAAATAGCGCCTGTGCTAAGTCAGCATCCTGCTGAATTAAACATATAGGGGGCACATTACATTCATTAGGTGTTGAAGGCTGATCCCATACCATACCTACAGTTATATAATTAACTGCACCAGGTGCAAGTGTAAAAGGGCCGGCAGACTGCATAAAACGCCTGTCGCCTGGAACATCTTTAGCCGAAGTAGGCCCTTCATCCCATTCAGTATTTTGTACAACCCCATTGGTTCCGCAACCGGTAGGGTCTGTATTTACAGCAGATGAAGAACATGCCCCAGGCGGAGTCCAATCGAACATATAATTGGTAGGAACTGAACTGGTCTGGTATCCGTTTCCTCCATAAGTCATGGAAGAACCGTCCTGCCACATACCTCTTAGGTAGTTATAATAGTCAGATGCTTTTGTAGGATTACCTTGTACTGTAAAGTCGTTGTTATAATAAACAAACTTTGCCATACCAATTTCAGTTACACCATCTACAACCTTATCATAGCAATGATGAGCTAATGAATCCTCCTTAGGTCCCTGGAAGAAAACAGCACCAATTGCCGGAGGATCGCTATGATAACCTATTTCGCCTGCAAAATTTCCGGCACCATCCGGGTCATCACATTCCCCGTTATAGCAATAGCCCATGCTACGGCCTACGTCACAGCCCACAAAATCATCTCCACCGTTACCCAGGTCAGGATCAACCCATGCACCAAAATATGTGTTGTTTACCTGGTAGGTTGACTTGTTTATAATTTCATAATTCAGAAAGGTCATATTATTGACAGCATCATTTGTCTGGAAAGCAAAACATTGTTCCCTAACTTCAAGGCCAATGGCAACACCACCCGACTCGGTATGTGTGTTACCAATGTCATTTATTACCCACCACAAAGTAGCATCGCCAAATATCTGGCCTGCATAAGAGGTGGCAGTACCAGCCAAGTCATAGCCAGGGTAATCAACGGCTCCGACAGCGCCTGGTTGAGGATTATAGCTACCATTATTACCGGTTCCGGCATGATATGGAGCTAACATACTTCCATCAGACGGGTCGTTACCGGGCCAATTGGCTATATCAGTTGGAACAGGGTTTGTTGGGTTAGCCGCCCAGAGGTCAACTTCTGCCCTTGTTACATAAAATAATTTATCCCATTGCTGGCATTGCGTGGCAGAAATTTGAAAACCGCTATAGATAGGACCTGTCCAAAAATCTTCTCCGTTCTGTCGGTAGGTCATGGCAGCAACTTTAAGCTGCCCGCCCGCATCAACACCACCAACCCATAAAGCGCCGGCAAATAAAGAACTTGCCTTACCACCAGCAGGGGCATAATACCTTGGTAAGCCTGCTCCCGGATCCCACCACATATCGCCTTCGTCCATTATACGGGCACGTATATTGTTTATCTCCATATAGGCAGCTCCCGCATCTACAGCACAACCGGTAGCCAAAGCCTGTTTGGTTGAACCGTGTTTTGAGCCAATGTTCTCCCTGGCATACACATTACTGCAAACAGATACTGCAATAGCAAGAGACAATAATGTTCTTTTTGTGCTCATGAGTGTGAATTTTTGCGATATATTAATCATAATACTTTATTTCTTATTAAATTAGAAGTTAAAGCTTACACCTAAACGAATTGTCCTTGGCATAGCAAGGTAAGTAGGGTCTTGTTCCTTTATCTTATACTGGTCAACAAATGCCTGTGGCGATGTTTGCGCAGGTATTGCCTGCTGGCCTGCTGCCGATGCAAGGTATCCATCGTCGGTAGGACTGCTGGTATAGTGGTAAACGTTCAATATGTTTTCAGTATTCAGTAAATTGGTAATAGCAAGATACACAAGCACATCGCATTTATGGCCTTCATGGTCTTTATCCTTTCCTTTAAAGGTTAAAGGAAAATCCTTATCAATCTTCATATCAACACGATATTGCCATGGCAGGTTAGAGCCATTTACACTACCCACCAATGAATAGTGCTGCGCAATGCCTATACCTACGTTCTGGGCGTTAGGGTCGCCTTCAGTAGCATCTCCCTGCACAGTATATGGTGTGCCCGAGGTAGCTACAAAGTTTAAGTTGATACCCGCATTGGCAAGCAATTCAATACTTTTTCCGCTGTGTGTTTTAATGATAGGGCCATCGTATAAGCCTTCGCCTGACTGGAAGTGGTAATCGAGGTTTACCTGGATGTTGTGCCTTTGGTCAAAATCAAGCGGCATTGGGATTTGTAAATTCGGATTGCCTGAGTTAGCCAGGTTATAACCTGAATTAGGACCTGAACCGGTACCTGTGGCAAACTGAAGGGTATATGCAGCGCGCATTTTAAAATCGCCCACTCTACTTAGTGTGTATGCAAGTGTTAATCCTTTAATGGTACCAAAGTCGATATTATTATACGCTAAATAACTAACAGGGTATGCATCAAGGAACCTATAGGTTTCAATTTCATCTTTAGGAGCACGGTAAAACGCTGACAATGTTAAGGCTGTTGTTCTCCTTTCATTCAATGCCTGTGTAAAACCTAATTCATAGTCGGTTGTTTGCACCGGTTTCAAGGCCGGGTTACTTATTGTGGTACCTATGTTATTATCAATGAACAGGTAATTGGTCGGTGTGAATATATTATATCCGACACCCGGAGGACGCGATGTTAAAATCTCGTAATGGGCGAAGAAACCAGCCATATCAGATATAGGAAATGAAAACGCAATACGTGGCATAATATTAACGGTTGGCGTATATGTTGTAAATGCATTTGCCTGAACCTGGCTTTGGTTAGGGTCCTCTAAATATGGTTGAATGCCGCCGGTAGTAGTAGCAGAAGCTATAACAGTAGGGTCAGAAACAGCGTCTCCGCTGGCGTTGTACCATGTGCTACCGTTGCGGTATCCTACAATAGCGGTTGGGTTTTGCTTATCGTTTACGTAAACCACATCGTTGGCATTAAGATTTCCGGGGATATTTTCTCCCAATGACGTACCTTTTACTTCGGCAATAGTTTTAGCTGGGTATAACAAATAAGGATCTTTTAACACTGGCTGGTTCGCGTCGAACCGGTCAACACGCACACCCACATCAAATCGTAAACTCTTAAACTCAAAGTGATCCTGAAGGTAACCTGCTATATATATAGGATGGTATGCCGCAACAGGATAGGTCAGGTTTCCGTTAGCATCGCGCTGGGTAAAAAAGTCGTTAATAGTAGTATTGCCACTTGTCATATTCCCCATATAATCATACCCTGAATACGATACGATCGGGTTTCCACCACTTTGCAGATCGCTTGCACTGAACATATTTAATGAATACATACCCGGACTGTAGTTGTCCGGATCTAACCATACAGTGCTGTTTGCTTTAAGGCCTAATTTAGCGCGTAAACTTTTATCGAACTGGCTTTGCACTGCAGGGTTATATATAGAAGGTGCATTAAAATAATCACTACCTGGTGATGTACGTTGTGCATCGGCAGTATTTGTGTCAAGCTGGGATATTTGTAAGTTTGTATTAGCACGCATAATCGACCAGAGGGAAGGTGCGCTAAGACTGTATGAACTCAATATGTTCTGTTCATATTCAAAACCTATTTGTATATCATTGCTCCTAATAGTAGCAGAGAAGTTAGCCGTGAAACGGAAGTGATTGCTGTTTTGTTCAAAGTAACCAGGGTATGATCTGCCTGTGTTATACCACAATGAATATACGTTCGATACAACATCTCCGTTCATTAACCCAAGATTATCTTCTATAGGAGTAGAACTGGTAATATTCTGAGCGCCCAAAGCATTGTATACATCTGTTGTATAATTTGCCATATACGGATTCTGAGTGCCGGGTTTGAAGGTAAGTAGTGAATCGCCATTTGCAATTTGGTAATAGCCAGGGCCCTGTGCGCCATTTTTGAATTGTGAATATACAGGTGTACGGTACTGGTTAAATTGACCTACATACCCATAATCGAATACATTATTTTTAAAGTTGGTATTTTCAATTACTTCATTTGTATTGCCATATTCGGCTTGTAAAGTGTAGTATGCGTTCTGGATCAGAGCAGGTTTACCATTTTTATCCGGAGGAGCAGTATTAAACCTTTGTCTCAATCTTATAAATCCTCTGTAGGCTGTGGTAATATCCAGTGGATCTTCAATAGAGTTGAATAATTCGTATACCGATTCATAATCGTGCTGATAGGTGTATTGAAAGGTACCGCCTGCAGTTACTGTTACCAATGAATTTAACCGTAGATCTATTTTACCGTTGCCGGAAATATTTTGCGATGCATCATTCTGCCTGGCATCAGAATGATAGATATCACTATTGGTTACAAATTCCGCATTCCTGTTAAATCCGCCCAGAGGGTTTATTACTAATGGATTATTTTGCAACGCTGCGAGTGTATTGCTATTTACATAATAACCTCCTACAAAACTCGGAGTTGCGTCCTTCTGGTAACAGTATTCTCCACCCAAAATAAAATCTAAAGAAGGGAAAGCATTAGGGTTCTTCTTATGGTTAGAATCTCTTTTTGACCATATAGGGCCGCCTACCACAAAGTTAAGGTCATTGTAGCCGAAAGCATCAAGCCCTTCCGAGGTTACACCGTCAACAGAGCCAAAAAACTTAGGAGATGAGTTTATTGTATTGATCTCAATAATACCACCGGTTGCATCGCCATACTTTGCAGGAACACCGCTTATATAGGTATTTATTTCACCTATCATACCTTGTGGTAATCCGCCATTATTCTGGTCAGCTGTAATTTTTACACCATCAATTATATATTGGTTATTTTCAGTACGTGTTCCGCTGGCATGTATCGGCTGATTAATATCTGCCTGCGAAAAGCCTGGCAGTGTACCAATAATATTATCTAAACTACCACTACCTAGCAAAGCGTTCGATTTAATATCTTCCTGGCCAATGCTACCGCCAACGTGTCCCGTCTGGTCGATTGCAGGTTTCTGGTATTTAATTTCTACTACTTTAATTTCTACTGCCTTGCTCACCATTTTCACATTAAGGTGGGTAGGGCTGTTTGGTGTTACTTCCACACCGGTTATGTTCACATCGTTATATCCTGCATACACAGCCTGCACATCGTATTTACCCGGATCAAGAGGTTTTATTTCGACAATACCATTAATATCGGACTGTCCGCCGCCTATCTGGGCACCGCCTTTGGTAACCACAACGCTTGCAAATGGCAATGTACTTTGGTTACCCGCATCGGTAACGGTTACATAAATGCTACCAGTAGATTGGGCATAGGCCATACCGGACACAAGTAAGGCCAAAACTGAAAGTCGTATCTTTTTGAGCATATTAACGAGGTGTTTGTTAATTTTTGTTAAAAGCAACGGGCAAATTTAAAAAAAGAAATATCTGTACGCCTAAAAAACTCCTGTTTTTTTTTAATAAATACTATTAACAATACCCTACATTACACTGTGTACAATGGTTTTGGGGGAAATACCTCTTGAAAATAGTAATGAAAAACTTGTTTCTCCCTAAAACTTACTTTTAGCAGGCAATTCCTTCAGAAAATAACGATTTAGCCAATAGAATACAGTTTCTTTAGCGGGGTGTGCGGGCTGGTTATTTCGGGCTTTTCTTAGTAAACCATCTTTTCAAAAAGAACTCACGGGTATGCTCGCGATTGTGTTTTGCCTCTTTGGCATCCTGCTTCATTCTTTTCCGTGTTTCCGGGGTCTGATCTTTCATGTGTTGTTTCAAAGCGGCCTTTTCCGCCTTTTTGGCTTTTTTTTCCTGTGCTTTTTTGGCTTTCACTAGTTTCTTTTGCGCGGGAGTGAGCTTGGCTTTCTGGCTATGTTCCTGCACGTGATTCTTTACATCATCGCTATTTGCGTCTTGGGCATGCACCTTATTACCAAGCATAACAAACAGGAAAGCAATCAGGATTCCGAAGTAACCTGAACGAATATTGGACTTTTTTATAGTGTTCATATACTAAAACACCAAAAATACGTTAATTTTGTATCTATCTTATCAAGCATGAAAAGCCTTTTAAAGTATTCCGCTCCTGTACTGCTCTTTATTCTGCTATTACCCGGTAGTTCCTGTAAAAAAGAAGTCACTTGTAATGGAGTACCTGCAGTTAGTGTTTATTTCCCGATTAACCTTGCTTTTTATCCACAGCTTAATACACCGGGCAACAACCAGATTTTTACGGGCGGATACTCCAATAATGGAGTTTTGGTTTATAATTATACTAGTGGGCAATTTTATGCGTATGACTGTACCTGCCCTTATGATGGTACCAATAATTCAAAAGCAGTTGTATCGGCTACTTCTGTCAGTTCGCTATTTGCAGTTTGCCCTGTGTGCGGTTCTTCTTTCCTACTATCTACAGGTGCGCCTAATAAAGGGCCCTCTACGTGCCCACTTAAAGCGTATACTGCAAATTATACATCTAGCAACAATACTATTATTGTACAGAATTAGAAGGTATTCTTCATATACAACCAATAAAAAAGCCCTGACTATTCGCCAGGGCTTTTTTATTATAGATTACAATTAGTTAGTACCTGTAGTATTCAGGCTTGTAAGGGCCTTCAACTTTCACACCAATATATTTAGCCTGTTCAGGGGTTAATGTATCTATTTCAACTCCCAATTTTGCAAGGTGTAGGCGTGCAACCTTTTCGTCGAGTATTTTAGGTAAGGTATATACTTTGTTCTCGTAACCTTTATGATTGCACCATAATTCGATTTGTGCAAGCACCTGGTTGGTGAACGAAGTAGACATTACATATGATGGGTGGCCCATTGCACAACCAAGGTTTACCAAACGGCCCTCAGCAAGTACAAGGAAATCTTTACCATCAATGGTATATTTATCTACCTGTGGCTTAATGGTATCTTTTGTTTTACCATAATGCTTATTCAGCCACGACATATCTATTTCAGTATCAAAGTGGCCAATGTTACAAACAATAGCATTGTTTTTAAGTGCACGGAAGTGCTTTTCAACAATAATACCATCATTACCTGTAGTAGTTACTACTATATCAGCAAGCCCGATAACGTCATCCATTTTCCTAACCTCATAACCTTCCATAGCAGCCTGTAATGCACAAATAGGATCTATTTCGGTTACTATAACACGCATGTGCGAGTTCTTAAGCGCCTGAGCTGAACCTTTACCTACGTCGCCATAACCTGCAACTACAGCTACTTTACCTGCTAACATAAGGTCGGTAGCACGGCGGATAGCATCTACTAATGATTCGCGGCAGCCGTATTTATTATCAAACTTCGATTTGGTAACCGAGTCATTCACATTAAAACAAGGCATTGGCAATGTACCTTTATGGAAACGCTCATATAAACGGTGAACACCTGTTGTGGTTTCTTCGCTTATTCCGCGAATACCCGCAATCATTTCTGGGTTCTTATCCAATACAACGTTGGTAAGATCGCCACCGTCGTCAAGTATCATATTTAATGGCTTACGTTCCGGGCCAAAGAAAAGTGTTTGTTCAATACACCATTCGTATTCAGGTTCAGTCATACCTTTCCACGCAAATACAGGTATTCCTGCAGCAGCAATAGCCGCAGCAGCGTGATCTTGTGTAGAGAATATATTACATGAAGACCATTGTACTTCAGCGCCTAATTCAACTAATGTTTCAATAAGCACAGCAGTCTGAATAGTCATGTGTAAGCAACCTGCCACACGTGCACCTTTCAAAGGCTTTTGTTTGCCATACTCTGCACGAAGCGCCATTAAACCAGGCATTTCAACTTCAGCAAGTTTAATTTCCTTTCTGCCCCATTCGGCAAGCGAAATATCTTTTACTTTGTAGGTCAATACTTTTTCTTTTGTTTGAGTCATGGCAATAGTTTTTTAAATAGGATGCCAAAGTTAGTAAATTTGATTTTAATTAACTCCATATATGCCTGTAATACTTAAAAAACCTGATCATAATGGCGTTTCAATTGGTCTTTGGGAAATTACAGAGTCTTATGCAGACTTACTTAATCTGGCTGGTTTAACCGTTGGAGAGAATAACACTTTAACATCATTTAAAAACGAAAGCAGGCGCATGCAATGGCTTGCCATTAGAGTATTACTTGGTCAATTTATAAGTCCACGCCCTAGCATATTATATAAAGAGAACGGCAAGCCTTACTTAGAAGGAAATAGTACAGAAATATCAATAAGCCATTCAGGCAATATGGCTGCAATTGCATTGAGCAATACTATTATACCCGGCATTGACGTAGAACAAATACACCCCAAAATAAACAAGATAGCTGTCCGTTTTGTGAACGACGAAGGGATCGACTATTTAAAGCAGCAAACACTTACAGAACAACTTTGTATTGTGTGGGCCGCAAAAGAGGTATTATATAAAGTTAATGCCGAAGGTATGCTTTCATTTAAAGAAAATATATCTATAGCCGGTTTTCACCTAGCTAAGGAAATAGAATTACAAGGTACAATAAGGAAAGACGGAAAAAGTACAGTTCATAAACTGGCCAGTCAAAAAATAAAAAACTATGTGCTGGTTCATACTATTAATTAGCTTTTAATTTATTTTACGACCTTTATACACTAATTATTTGCTCAATGTCTTCTTCAATATATACATCCATAACAGCAAACAAAGCCGGTAAGCAAAAAAAACTTGCAGTGCTTATAGACCCGGATAAGTTTAATTCAGTTGAGTTTATAGCCAAGGCTGAAAAGGCTGGCGCTGATTATTTCTTTATTGGTGGAAGCCTTGTATCGAACGGGGATTTTAATAAGTGCGTAAATGCAGTAAAAGAGCATAGTAAATTACCAGTAATACTTTTCCCCGGCCATGTAGACCAGATATCTCCCGTTGCAGACGGAATATTATTTCTTTCACTTATATCCGGCAGGAATGCTGAGAATCTTATTGGTAAACATGTTCTGGCTGCACCCGTTTTAAAAAAGACCAAACTTGAAATATTACCTACCGGGTATATGCTGATAGATGGCGGCAAGGTAACTACTGCAACGTATATGAGCAACACAGTTCCTATTCCGCACGACAAGTGCGATATTGCTGCATGTACAGCACTGGCTGGTGAAATGCTTGGCCTGAAGTTAATTTATATGGATACAGGAAGTGGTGCAAGCAAGCATGTGTCATTACCGATGATAAAAGAAGTAAGAAAAAATATTTCAATACCATTAATTATTGGAGGAGGAATACGAATACCTGAAGATGCTTACGAAATTTGTAAAGCAGGAGCCGATATAATTGTAATTGGTACTATTGCTGAAGAATCGCCCCATCTAATTGAACAAATTGCCAAAGCTGTTCATTCTATTAACTCAATAATACACCCGGCAACATAAGCGTATGAGATTTATAGTAATTACCCCTTCTAAGAATGCAGATGACGAATACAGCCTTGTGAACTATATGTTGCAAAACGGGCTGCCCACATTACATGTTCGCAAACCGAGTTTTTCAAAGGATGAGCTCGTTAATTATATTGAACACTTTCCGGAAGAACAACAGAATAAAATGGTGCTTCATTCACATCATAATATTTTGCTCGATTATGATCTTAAAGGGTTACACCTAAGCCGGAGACATAGAAAAAACCACTTCAACAGCTGGCTTACACAAACGCTTATTGAGATGAGAATGAACAGGAAAATAAACCTGAGCAGTTCCAGTAAAAGTTTGTCATCAATGGCACAGAACTACAATAATTACGATTATGTAATGCTCACACCTGTATTTACCGATCCGCAGGGGCACAGGCCAAGTTTCAGTCCTCTTTTATTGCAACAGGTACTTCGCAGTTTTCCGGGTAAAATAGTTGCACGTGGTGGTGCAGATGCTGATTCAATAGAGAAAGCAAGAGACCTTGGGTTCTCTGGAATTGCTTTTCATAATTTCTTCTGGAGTAATGAAAACCCAATGAAGGAATTTGACAATGTGATGAACCGCTTTCAGAAACTTGGCATTACCATACAATAAGCAATAAATGTCAATAACTGTTCTGTCTTACCTTCAGGAAAATTGGATAGAACTAGTTGCAATGGTGCTTTCAATTTTAGGGGTATTGCTTACCGCACGCGAAAAAACCATTAACTGGCCGGTTAACATAGCTGCGTGTATTATGTATGGCTATATTTTTCTTATCGCAAAAATATATGGAGATACCTGCCTGCAGGTGTTTTTTATTGTATTCAGCTTTTATGGTTGGTACGAATGGACAAAGGTCAGTGATAAAAAAAAGGAAATATTTATTTCAAAAACTCCTAAAAGGTCTTTGCTTATAATTCTATTCATTACTCTACCTGGTACTTTAATTGCAGGCTTTATTTTAAAGAAATATACCGATAGCACAATTCCTTTCTTAGATGGATTCACCACAATACTCAGCCTTATTGCAACATGGATGGCCACCCGTAAATATATAGAGAACTGGCTTATATGGATTTTAGCAGATATTATTTATATAGCAGAATACATTATTAAAAACCTATACCCTACAGCCCTACTTTATTTTATATTTACACTAATGGCCGTATATGGTTATTTTGAATGGGAAAAACTGCAAAAGAAATTATCCGTATAGCTATCGTTGGGCCTGAATGCACTGGTAAATCTACTTTGTCGGAACAACTAGCACAGCATTATAAAACAAAGTTTGTCCCTGAATTTGCCCGTGAATATATTGGCAAACTTCAAAGGCCTTATACCATTGAAGATATAGTAACAATAGCGAAGGAACAAATACGAACAGAAGATGAAACTACATTGCAGGTAACTAATCTATTGATTTGTGATACTAATCTTATAGTGACTAAAATATGGGCTGAATTTAAATATCATACTTGCCCTTCATGGATAACTGAGAACATCAGGAAAAGAAAATACGACTTACATCTGCTTACAAATACTGATATACCATGGCAGGCAGATCCACAACGAGAACACCCCAACCAAAGAGAAGAATTATTTGAATTACACAAAAAGGAACTCCAGGCTGAAAAAGTATTATTCAAAATAATTTCCGGAAAACCTGAAGAGCGTTTAAAACAAGCTATTGAAGCAATAGATTCCCTTAAAAATTAACTCCCATAGTTAGCACAACGTTAGATTCATTGGTGCTGTTTTGTGCAACTGCATTGCCATACGGGCTATAATAAAGAAGGTCATTTGTTTTATAATAGGAATACACATAGGCAAGATCAATGAAGCAATGCCTTATACGCACCCCTAAACCAGCAGAAAGGCTCCTTCTTAAATAGGTATTATCGCTGCTCTTTGTATATGGATTACCATAATATGTATACCCTGCACGAATACTGAAAGGATACAATACGTACTCACCACCTACCCTGATATTACTTGCCCCCATGTATGAATTTGCTATATCCTGGTTAACACCTGAGTAAGAAGTACCCGCTGCTGAAAATGACGCCGTAGAATAATCTACATATTCGTAATCGGCGCTTAAAATAGCCTGTTTGTGAATAACAAAAGCTACACCTCCTAACGCCTTCATTGGGGTTATGAGGGTATAATTAAAAGAACCCTCAGGAGATTGGTTTGAACTCGGGCCTCCATTTCCGGAGTATGGGCTTGGATTATAGTTGGCAGTAATTGAAGTGTTATACTGATCGGTTAAAGAAAATACTGTAGGTGTATGTATTGCAGCGCCTACCCGTAACCAATCAAGCGGCCTATATATAAGCCCGAATTTAAAATTAACGCCTCCACCTGTAGTAACTAAATCAGAATTAATTGTATAGCCAGTTAACCCGTATGTATTATCAGTATACGAAGGAATTTCAGTGTACACAGAAGTTTCGCTGTAACTGATATTTGGCAACCCCAGGGTTGCCCCGATATAAAGTTTGTTATTATAATTACCTCCGAAAGAAAGATCAGCTTCCCCCATGGATCCATTTGTTGTAACAGACTTCATCTGGGTAACATAGTTGCCGTTATTCAAATATGGCCTTACTATGTTAAAGTAAGTTTTGCCACCGGCACTTGTATCTAATAAACCTGACTGAAAAGCCGGATTGGTATAGTACTGATCAAGGTTTGTATAATAAGTTCCGTTTGCCTGATTTGTGTACTGGTCAAGCAGAGTACTGTTATAGTTGTTGCCCTGAAGGTAGGTCTGAGCATTGAAATTATTAGTACGGTTATATACAATTCCAAAAGCAATTCCCTTCCACATTGCTTCGTCATGGTTGTTTCTCCATGCAAGGACAAGGCCGGCATTTTGAATATTTCCAGAAGCCTGACTGGCCATATCGGTTACACCATTATATTCCATTGAAGTGTTCTGGAATGCGAAACCCGGAGAGAATGTAAGCTGGCTTTTTGTGAAAACACCAATGCCTGCAGGATTAGTTGTGAGCGAAGACATATCGCCACCAACCGCACTAAATGCACCACCCATAGCCATAAACCGTGCTGTTCCTCCAAATGTAGTGGCCGAGTATCGCAAAGCGTCCCCGGCATCCTGGGCTTTTGTAATACCCGGTATAGCTATCAAGGCTATAACCGGTATATAAAACAACCTTTTCATAAGATGTTGAAATTATTTGTATAGCAATCAGTTATCTGTGGCCACCACCGGAATGTCCTCCACCGCCACCGCCAGAACTATGTCCGCCGCCGCTGCTGCCACCACCAAAGCTATGGCCACCACCTGAAGAATGGCTTGCGCTACCACCAAATGAATGGCTTGTACCTCCATAACTTCTACTGCCTTGGTTAGAAGGATGATAATTGTAATTACCTGAACTACGGCTGCCTTGGTTAGGCGCTATACGCGATGAACTATAATTAGCGTTGCCGTTGCTCCTGCTATACCCCCCCCTGTTACTGTTTGCAGGCCTTGAATTATTATTATATGCCGATGCATTCGAACGGCTTCCATACGATGCAGCGCTTCTTGTTGCATTTGTATTCATACCTGAGTTACCCCTGTATGATGCCGTAGGCCTTGACATATTACTAACTCTGCTGCTTGCCATAGAATGACTTGTCGCTACCGCAGGGGCAACATGCAATGTTCCGTTTGAAGACTTAACAAAAGCTGAAGGATTCTTCATTGCTTCACTTTGTACTGCGTTACGGTACATTCCACCAAACCCACCTGTTGTTCCTCTAGCCTCGATAGGGCCTGTTACAGGGCCGCCTTTCGACATTATGTGCGGGCCACCTACAGGGCTGCCCTTTCCACCAGGGCCAACTACTGCACCACCGGTTGCAAGGCCACCCGAAAATCCACTATTCCTGTCATACGTATTGTAATATCCTAACCCACCGTATCCGCCTCTTCCATATGGCCAGTAACCGCCACCCCATCCGAAACCGCACCCGAAATAAGGATAGCCGCCCCATCCAAAGCCAAAGCCCCAGAATGCTGAAGGACAGAAAGAATACATGTAAGAAGAACATCCCCACCAAGGGTATCCCATATAAATACTCATACCATACTGGTATGGGTTGTAGTTGTACCAATATGAATTTGTATAAACATCATCGTAATAACCCCAGTTATTGCCCCAATTATCGTCATAACGTCTTAACCGGGCTGAATAGCCGTAGTCATTATAATCGTCGGAATAGTAATTATCGGTTGATGTGTAACCATTAGCACGATTTGAATCGGGCCTTGCATAAGAATCAGTATTCTCTGCTGGACCCATTGGCTGAGTACCGGTATTGCTTTGGTCTGAAGGCCTAGCTGCCGGAGCTACAGGCTGACCTGCAGGTGCCGGAGCGCCCGAAGGTGCATAAATACCATCATCACTCATACCTGAGTTTGTGTTCTGTGCATTTACAGGCAAATTAAAAAAGATTGCCGCTGCGACTGATATACCAAGGAATGCTTTCATAATCTTTGAATTTGTATATTAGACTATAGTTTTCTTAAAAGGTTTATTTCTACTTTTGCCACACTTATAAACTTTGTTCCGCTTAATATATTTTATGCTAAGTTAAGCTAAATACATGAAGCAATTATGAAGAAGGTATAAGTATATTTTATTTAACTTTTTTTAAGATTTATGAGCAAAGTTATAACTCCCAAAGCTACAGATTATTCGCAGTGGTACAACGATATTGTAATGAAGGCTGGTCTGGCAGAGCATTCTGCAGTAAAGGGCTGTATGGTTATAAAACCATACGGCTATGCTATATGGGAAAGGATGCAGGCAGTGCTCGATGGCATGTTTAAAGAAACAGGACATTCTAACGCTTATTTTCCCTTATTCATACCCAAATCTTTTTTCGCAAAGGAAGCTGCTCACGTTGAGGGCTTTGCAAAAGAATGCGCTGTTGTAACCCATTATCGTTTAAAGAATAGTCCTGAAGGTTTAGTAGTTGACGAAGATGCCAAACTGGAAGAAGAACTGATAGTTAGGCCAACATCTGAAACTATTATATGGAATACATACAGAGGTTGGATACAATCTTACCGCGACCTGCCTATTTTAATTAACCAGTGGGCCAATGTGGTGCGTTGGGAAATGCGTACCCGTTTATTTTTACGTACAGCAGAGTTTTTATGGCAGGAAGGACATAC
>OLMA01000248.1_pt1 | contig 37076 bp, 33 predicted proteins | sample 1604671 | NCBI WGS metagenome assembly OLMA01 (sample SAMEA104055725, study PRJEB20765) | soil metagenome | biome: Arctic tundra; feature: Polygonal ground; material: soil | place: USA | collected 2011-09 | depth 0-0.5 m | reverse complement strand
CTCCTGCTGCAGGGCTTAGCAATGATACAATAGCACAACCTACCGCTAAACCAACCACGACCACTACATATACCCTTACCGTATCAAATAATACCTGTTCGAATACCGCCACTGTTATAGTAACTATATTACCCCAACCAGTTGCAAATGCAGGTGCTAACAAAACTTTATGTTCAGGAGACAGTACAGCAATTGGTTCATCGCCTATGCAAGGAATGCAGTACAGTTGGTCACCTTCTGTAGGTCTGAGTAACAATACCGTTGCACAGCCTAACGCAAGTCCTTCATCAAGTACAACTTATACACTTACTGTTACCAATGGGGTATGCAGCAGTTCAGCTACCGTAGTTATTACAGTTGCTCCTAAACCAACCGTTAGTGCAGGTACTGATAAAACCATCTGCAGAAACGATTCCGCTATAATAGGTTCATCTGCAACAGCTGGTTTGAGTTATACCTGGACTCCTTCCTTAGGGTTAAGCAACAACACAATATCTCAACCGAACGCAAGCCCTTCAACTACTACTATATATACAATAACAGCAAGTAATGGTGGTTGTACAAGTTCTGATTCTGTTATAGTAAATGTGCATCAGTTACCGGCAGCAAATACGGGCAACGGCCAAACACTTTGTGATGCAGGTACAGTTCAATTAGGTAGCCCGGCAGTTTCAGGTGACACTTATTTATGGACTCCTGCAATTGGGTTAAACTCTAATACAATTGCACAACCAACTGCTAACCCCGACATGACCATAGTATATACTTTAAAAGTAACAGATACTGCAAGTGGTTGCTCTGCATCTAACCAGATACAAATCACAGTGGAACCGAATAGCTTTTATACAGCAATATCACCTAACGGAGATGGTATTAATGACTGGTGGAACATACCTATGCTTAACTGCTACCCAACCAACCATGTTATAATATTAAATCGTTGGGGAAGTGAAGTATGGAGTGCTGATAATTATGACAATGAAAACGTGAAATGGGCAGGAACGGATAACAATGGCACCAACCTGCCTGACGGAACCTACTACTATGTAATTAAATACAACGAAACCGAGAAAAAGGGCTGGGTCTTTATTAAAAGGTAAAACAAAAGTTAATTATTTAAAATAGAAATCATGAAAAACAAGATTATAGCAACAATGAGCGGAATACTTCTCTCTCTAGGGTTACTCGCTCAACAAGATGCATCTTTCTCACAATATTTTTTCAATCCCATGTATATTAACCCCGCCTATGCAGGCAGCAGGGGAATATTTTCTGGTACAATGGTTTATCGCAATCAGTGGGTTGATATGCCGGGAACACCTGTAACAGAGTCGGTAGGAATACATGGTATGGTTGCTGGAAGTAATGTAGGCCTAGGTATGCAGTTTTATAATGACAACTCCGGTCCATTAACAACAACAGATTTCTCTGGCATTTTTGCCTATCACCTGCCTTTAGGAAATGATATGAAACTATCCTTCGGATTAGAAGGCTGTATGGATAACCTAAACGTTGGTTTAAACAAACTTTCACTTGAGAACACTTCCGATCCGGTATTTTCACCAAATACATCATCAGTGTGGCTACCTGACGCTAATGCGGGGCTATACTTGTATAAAGATCGCTTTTTCACAGGCTTTTCTGTAAAGCATTTATTACAACCAAATTTTGGCGCAAGTGAAGGCAGCCCGGCCAATGCCGAATTATACAGGGAATATTATTTAACCGCAGGATTTGTAACAAACTTAAGTGAGAATATCGGAATCAGGCCTTCTATACTTGCAAAGTATACTCAAGGCGCTCCTATTGATCTTGACATTGATGCCTCACTTATATTTTACGATAAACTATACTTAGGTGCTGGAATAAGGACAGATAAGAGAATTGATTTAAATGGCATGGATAACATACTGGTGCTTAGCATCGAGTATGATATCTTCAACCGTATCCGTTTTGGTTATTCGTATGATATGTATTTAGGCAATGATGCTAATTACATGAACGGTACCCACGAAATAATGCTTGGTTGGGATCTATACAGCAATAAAACACGTATGACAAGCCCAAAATATTTTTAATAAATAAAAAGAAAGGTTATGAAAAAGATACTTATAATAACACTTATTGGATTAACACCAATACTGTTACAAGCACAAAGAAAAAGCGCAGACAGGTTATGCGATAAATGGGAATACAATAAAGCGGCTGTAAAGTATGAGAAAGCAGCTGCAAAAAAGCCTAGTCAGGATGTATATTACAAGCTAGGTGGATGCTACCAGAAAATGCACAGGTATACTGCTGCGGTTACTGCATACGATAAGGTTAACGCCATGGGGCCTTATGCTGACGCATCGTTTTACCTTAATTATGGCTTAATGCTTAAGGCAAACAAGAGATACAGTGACGCTAAAGGTGAATTCATAGTTTACAGTCGTATGGCTCCAAACGACCCTAAAGGAATGTTTTATGCATCATCCTGCGATACAATAATAAACAACACTGTATATGACTTGCCTATAAAAACAAAAACAGTTTCAGCGTTAAATTCCAGTTCTTCTGATCTGTGCCCGGTATTTTACAGGGACGGTGTAGTATTCGTTTCTTCCCGCGAGGTTTCCAGTCACGGATCAAAAATATACGGATGGGATGGTGAACATTACCTTGATATATTTTATGCTAAAAGAGGCAGTAACGATAGTAACTTCGCAAGTGTTTCTCCATTAGATGGAAGTTCTATTCATAGTGAATACCACAATGGGCCAGTTTGCTTTTCAAGAAACTTTGACACGATATATTTTAACAGAGTAAGCAAAGAACTTAAAGGAAAAGAAAAAAGGACACTGAACATTGAAAGAAACAAAATATATTGGGCTGTATATAAAGATGGCAGTTGGTCAGGCGCAAAACCATTTCAATACAATAATGACACATTTTCAGTAGCAACACCTTATTTATCAAGAGACGGTTCTAAGCTATATTTTGCTTCAGACATGCCCGGCGGGTATGGAGGTGTTGACATTTACTATTGCAGCAGGCAAGGAAATGGCTGGAGCAAGCCTATAAATATGGGATCAAATATTAACACCTTCGGTGATGAAAAATTCCCTTCTACAGATTCAGCAGGTAATTTCTATTTCTCCTCTGATGGATATAAAGGATATGGTGGAATGGATATATGTGTGGCTAAATATAATAACGGTAGCTATGACCACGCAGCAGTATTGAAAGCTCCGTTTAACTCAGCCGGAGATGATTACGGAATCACATTTAAGAAAACCGGTAAAGTGGGGTATTTCTCTTCCAACCGCAACAGTGGTAATGGCGATGAAGATATATATTACTTTAATATGGATAAAGATAACTTACCCTGCCAGGTGGCTACTTCAGAATACGTAATAGGCTATAGATGCGTACCTAAACATGAGCTGGCTGTAAAAGATACAATAACCCATTATGTGTTACATAATGCAACTTCTAGCACAGATGCTGCGGTTACCCCAATAATACATTTTGATTTTGATAAATATGCTATACGCCCCGATGCGGCACATGTACTTGACAGTATTGCAAGTTTAATGAAGAAGAATAGTCAAATGGTTATTGATCTTAATGGTTATTGCGATAGCAGGGGAACTGTTCCTTACAATGAGACCTTGTCCGTTCATCGTTCAGAAGCTGCTGAAAACTATCTTGTTTCTAAAGGTATTAACAGAAGCAGAATGAAACCAAGAGGTTATGGAAAAACTCATTTTGTGAACAAATGTGTTGAAAATGTTCCTTGCACTGATAACGAACAGGAACAAAACAGAAGGGTTGAAATGCCATTCACTAACTCAAAGAAGGCTATTGTTTCATCAGATAACTAAACAGGCGTAACCTATTGAAATAGCTAATTCATCGAATAACAACAAAATAAAAACACTTCGGGTTATAGTTTTACACAACTAAAAACCTAAAACAAAATGAAGACACTGGCTTATATTTCATTAGCAACACTTGCACTAAGTGCATGCAATAACACCAAACAGGAACAACAGATAAAAACATTAAGTGCTAACGATTCTGCATTAATGAGAGAGTCTGGCCGTAAAGATTCTACCATTCTTGCCTATGTTAAATCAATGAACGACATACAGGATAACCTGGATAGCATTAAGGCTGCTGAAAAAATCCTCACCATGAATGATGAGTCAGGTCATGGAAAGAATGCAGTTCGGGATATTCGCAATATAAACGTCCAGCTTTTGAAGTATCATAGAGAAATCTATGCCCTGGAGAAAAAACTTCAGCTTGTTAACAGCCAGAATGTTGAGATACAAAAACTGGAAGCCCACTTATCTCAGGAATTAGCCGAAAAAGATTCAGGAATAGCCGTATTACAAAGAAGGCTTGCCGGAAGCAATGATTCCCTTACTACTATTATACATCAGTTTAATGATAGTATGGTTGTCATTAGTAAACAAAACAGCGCTATTTCTCAAATGACTACTCAATTACATACAGTTTATTACGCCATAGGAACAACCAAGGAGTTTAAAAAGAAGGGTGTAATAATAAAGAAGGGAGGATTAGCGGGCATTGGAAGTACTACCGAAGTGAAGCAAAACTTTAACAGTACTTATTTTACCAAAGCTGATATGACCCAGATAAAGGTAATACCGCTTAACAGCAAGTTTGAAAAATTGGTAACCAACCATCCTGCTGAATCATACAACGTAACAGATAACAAAAAGTCAGATTCACTTATAATAAAAGACCCTGCAGCTTTCTGGGGTACATCTAAGTACCTGGTAGTTGTAGTAAAATAATTTAATGAACATGAAAGAACACCATCTGTATTTTATGGATGGTGTTCCTTTATCAACCCTGTAGAATATGGAAACTAAAAAAATAGCCCTTTTCGGCACCAATACACAAGCCTTACGGTGCGTAGCTGAAGAAACATTAAAAAGAGGCCATAGTGTTACAGCAGTAGTGGATAATCCTGCTGAATTCAAATTAAGCCACATACGATTTAGCGTAGTCAAGGGAAATATAATGCGATCGGGCGATGTGGCAAAACATGCCGAAGGCAATGATATTGTAATTTGTATTCACGATCCTGTAGCAGACCCATTTTCACACTTTCAGGCTAATCAGGCTGTAATTTCAGGTTGTAAATACGCAGGAGTTAGTTCTCTGGTATCTATTGGGCACCCAATAACTTTAAAACTTGAAAGCTCAAAAGATTTCTTTGAAATATGGAAGCCTATTGCGGAAGCTCAACTGGAAACTTTAAACATGTTTAAGCATGAGCATGACCTTTACTGGTCATATTTACACTCCGTTGATCTGTTCCTGAAAAAGAAAGATAATTTTTTAATAAGTGAAGAAATTTTAATAAGTAACCAGGAAGGAATAAATAAAGTAATAGAGCTTGAGCAATTAATGGAAGCTATATTAAATGAAATTGATAAGCCTGAATACGCTTGGGAAGTAATTGAAACCCATTATTAAAATCAATAAAATGCAGTCTTTAAAAGATCAAAATGCGGGGCCTAATTTAACTTAGCCTGCCTTTTATATCTTACATTATCTATATTCTTTTATTAACTCCCAATCTTCAATTTTTGAAGATAAAGCAAGGGCTATCAATACCAGGCCATCTTCCTGTTGTGATGATTGATAACGGAATCCATTTTCATCCACATTGATCAACACCCACATTTTGGATGAAACTACTTTTTTACTGATATCTTTAGCTGAATTGTTATTTTTATCATTTTACATATCTAATTCATGGCTCGTCAACTATTATTAGTTATGCATATCCATTTCCATAATGGTAAGAGAAGGTTTGGCAATAGTCTTATCTAGCAATACAGAAGCATAATTTTTTTGTTGCAACTCCTCCACTCCTTTCGGACTGGCCATTAGCATTTTACCATTCACATCAATCCTACCGGTTCTTAGATCCGGTTCGAGTTCAGGAGAATATATATACGCCCAATTAAGACACCTTTCCTGTTGTAATAACTTTAAAGCTTCATGTTGCGCCCTGGTCATGGGTTTCCATGAATCATAAAACTCCATCGTGTTTTCTATTGGCTTGTAAACCGGATGGGCAATGATCACTAATTTATTAATACCGGCGCTTTTTGCCCCATCTATTATTGAACGGATAGATTTAACGTGTCCATTCGGATAAATAGATAGCGGTTCATGTACCGCAATTACAATATCATGTCCTTTCACACATTCTTCTATTTCATCCTTGCTTATCATGTGCCCGTATACCACTTCAAGATTAGGGTGAGTAACTGACACTTTATTGACATCGTACGCTATTGCCTTAACATTATATTCTCTGTTAAGGGCTTCTTTAATTAAATGCTCACCAGTTTTACCAGTGGCGCCATATAATACGATTCTTTGCTTGCTCATATATGTGAAGGTTTTATTTGAATATATAGATCGAAAAAGTACTTTCCGTACTTAATTTTAAAAATATAATTCGGCAACAAAGAGTAAAAGTAAAATGGCCATTGATATTAACCAATAGAGGAGTAAGAAATCACCTATTGAATGATTATCATATTTATAAAATAAAAACATCCTTCTCTCTAAGGCCGAAAACCAGTTTCTTTTATGCACTACTCTGGTACTTTGTAAATGTGCTATATGCGCTACGTGAGAATCCATAGTAATATATATTTCTGTTTCTTGTTTCAAAGGTATCCCATCCCATATACATTTTCAATGATTTTTCGATAAAGCATGTTTTTCAAAAGGTCAACCAACCTTATTTGAAATAAGGCATTCACTCTCTATAAATTCTAAAAGCAAAAATGGGATCAAGAAACCATTTCAGGTTCTTTTGTGGTTGAAACTACAGATAGTTTGCTTTTTTGCCTGATTATTAATCTCAGCGATTGATCATAGGTAATATAATTCCAGGCCCAGTTAATAAAAATCAGTATACGATTCTTTACACCAACAATTGACATAAGATGAACAAACATCCAGACAAGCCAGGCAAAAAAACCATGAAACTTAAAATGAGGAAGATCAACCACAGCTAAATTTTTACCTACCGTCGCCATAGTACCGGGGTTTTTATAATGGAACGGAACCAGCTCTTTATTGCTTTGGGTATTTATTAAATTTAGGGCTAATAGCCTTGCCTGTTGAATTGCCGGTTGAGCTAACTGAGGATGGCCTTTAGGATATTTCTCTTCAGTCATAAATGCAATATCACCAATTGCATATACATTATCTGTTCCTACTACTTTATTAAACTTATCAACTTTGATCCTATTATTCTGAATAAATACTTCAGGAGGCATGCCAGGCAGTTTATTGCCAATAACACCGGCAGCCCATATTAATGTTTTAGTGTTCAATATAGTTCCGTCAGATAGTGTTACGCGACGGCCGTCATAATCTTTAACACTTGTATCCGTGTAGATGGCTACATCGAGTTTTTTGAGATATTCAGTAGCTTTCTTAGATGCCTGTAGAGACATTGTGCCCAAAACCTTTGGTGATGCTTCAACTAAAGAAACCTGCATTTTTGCAAAATCAAGTTCAGGGTAATCTTTAGGCAAAATATACTTTTTCATTTCTGCAAGCGCTCCTGAAACTTCTACACCTGTTGGGCCGCCACCCACTACAACTATATTCATTAATGCAAGTTGCTCTTCTTTATCTTCGGCATATAAAGCCTCTTCATAATTCTCTATTATCTTATTCCGTATGCCTAATGCTTCCGCTACCGATTTCATCGGCACAGCATTTTGCATCATTTTTTTATTGTTATAAAAATTGGTTTCGGCACCAGTAGCCAATACTAAAAAATCATAGCTTACCTTATCTATGTTGGTTTGAATATAATTCTCCTTAATATTAACAGATTGTACTTCGGCAATGCGGATAAAGATGTTCTTCTTTTTCTGGAATACTTTCCTCAAAGGAAAAGATATAGCACTGGGTTCGAGCCCGGCTGTTGCAACCTGGTAGAATAGTGGCTGGAACTGATGGTAGTTGTTTTTATCAATTAACACAACCTGATAATTACTTTCTGCAAGTTCGTGTGCTAATTTAAGACCGCCAAAACCTGCACCAATAATAACAACTCTTTTACTAGTTGTTTCAGGGATATTATTTTTCATTACCGGGGAACCTCAACAATAAAGTATCAAGTAAAATTGCCTGTTGTTATAACAGGCAATTTTTTTAATGAGACAATTCTCTTACCTTAATTGATCTTTTTACCTTATCAAGGAAGTCCTTCGATGGCCTGAACGCAGGAATAAAATGCGCAGGTAATTCTATAGGGGTGTTCTTTGAAATGTTCCTGGCAATTTTAGCCGCCCTTCTCTTTGGAACGAATTTTCCGAAGCTACTGAATGAAACAGTATGCTTATTTGATACCTCTTCCTTAATAGTAGCCATAAGCGATTCTATAGTTTGCTCTATTATCGCTTTTTCAAGGCCGGTCTTCTTCGACAATTGTTTTATTAATTCTGCTTTTGTCATTGGGTTTTATTATTATAATCCGTTATATTTAAGTTACATGAGGCTAATTAAAGAAACCCCTTTCTGTTGCTCAGTTCGCCGGTATGAGGAGGTGAGATGTATTTGGCGCAGAAAGGGATTTAATTAATATCTCGATAGCAAAACTACTTTACAATAAAACCTATAGTTACTATTTTCTTTAAATACCAAAAAGAGAAAGGCAAACCGCTATATATTATCGGTAAAACACCTCTCGATGAGGGTAATAACAATACAGTTTTATCTAACCCTCAAAGAATCAATCAATAATACAACCTTTTCTGAAAGTTATATTATGTGTATACGATAGATGAAATAGACTTTTGTGCCCTAACACTTTAAATAACAATAAGCATTTATGAAAAACATATTAATATCAAACCTGCTCCCGGGAACTTTATTATTGGGTCTTGTAATAGGAATAACTTCCTGCCATAATAACCAACCAAATGATAATTCAACTGCTACTACAGATGATCAAAGTGATACTGCAAGTAAATGGGGTGGAAAATTCCTGGTAAAAGCGACATTGATAAACCTTGATGAGATTCAATTAGGCCAAATGGCACAAAAAAACGCCACAACCGAAGATGCCAAGGAAATGGGGAGAATGATGGAAGCCGATCACACTAAAGCCCAAAATGAATTAAAAAGTCTTGCACAGCAAAAATCAATAACGCTACCTACTACTTTAGATAAAGATGGACAGGATGACTATAACAAGCTAAATTCTAAAACAGGTATAGATTTTGATAAAGAGTATTGCGACATGATGGTTGACGGGCACAAAGATGCTATCTCATTATTCGAAAAAGACTCTGCAAAGGCTACTGACCCTGACATAAGACAATGGGCTATTAATACCTTGCCGGCACTGCGTAAACACCTTGACCATGCCACTATATGCAAGGAGAATTGCAAAAAAATGTAGTTCTAGGCTGCAGGAGCTACACATGTTAATTGTACAACAGATAAGGAATTTTCTATTATCATATTTCATACAATCATACTCATCTTTGCATCGTCAATTATGATTTAAATATCCTTATCTTATACAATATATATGAAGGCAAAAATTTTAATACTTGCTTCAGCATTCCTACTATTTAACCCTCTTAAACAACAGGCGCAATCACTTACCTCAGGAATTACAGTTGGCGCAACAACAACATCGGCAAAATTTGAAGACCTCGGAAATTCCTTTACCAATACTATTAAAGGAAATGGAATCCGTGGATTTGAAGGTGGCATATTTGAACGCATCAACATTGGCCCTGTGTTTATTAAACCAATGTTATTGGGTACCTATTCGAGTGGAACTGTAACCTATTATAATAATGATGGATCTGAGGGAAAAATTGAAGTACCGGTACTATTTGGTATCAGGTTCCTTCACTTCCTGCGTATAGAAGGTGGCCCTGTTTATGACTGGATATGTACCGTACAATGCGAGAACGACAATTCAATTAAGATCAGTCCTTCAGGACTTGGCTATAGAGTTGGCGCAAGCGTAGAATTCGGTGTCATAAACCTGAGTTTGGCTTACCAGGGCTTAACCAACAAGTCAGGTTCAGGCACCCAATTCTTTTCACCTAACGAGTTAATATTCAGTATTGCGCTTTGCTTTGACAATGGAAGTGGCAGGTAAGCTATAAATTTAATATGTGTAATTTTAAAACCAATTCCTTAAATGGAGTTGGTTTTCTTATTGATAATTCTAAGCATACTTACATTTAACATTATGGCAAACTTATTTACCCCCCTGAAAATAAAGAATATAGAATTAAAGAATCGGATCATTGTATCGCCCATGTGCCAGTATTCGAGTATAGACGGTTTTGCGAACGATTGGCATTTAGTACATTTAGGTAGCAGGGCTATTGGCGGAGCAGCCATAGTATTCACTGAAGCAACTGCAGTTTCTCCTGAAGGAAGAATATCGCCCAGCGACCTTGGTATATGGAAGGATGAACATATTCCTTTTTTAAAACGCATAACTGAGTTTATTGAAAAACAAGGTTCTATACCAGGCATGCAAATAGCACACGCCGGAAGAAAATCGAGCCAATTACCTCCTTGGGAGAAAAGTAAAACAATAACTAAAGAAGAAGGTGGCTGGGAAACTAACGCACCAAGTGCAATAGCTTTCAAAGAGGGATATTCTTTTCCGAAAGAGTTAACAGTAGAAGATATAAAAAAAACAACTCTTGATTTTCAGAATGCAGTATTGCGAGCCAAAAAAGCAGGCTTTAAGGTTATCGAATTGCATGGAGCGCATGGATACCTGATTAATGAGTTTCTCTCTCCACTTAGTAATAAACGTAATGACCAATATGGTGGTTCATTTGAAAACCGCATACGATTCTTGCTTGAAATTATAGAAAGCGTAAGAAGGGTTTGGCCTGAAGAGAATCCATTGTTTCTGAGAATTTCATCAATTGATTGGAAAGAAGGCGGTTGGACAGAAAATGACTCTATAAAACTTGCACAAATATTAAAAACGAAAACCATCGATCTTATTGACTGTTCAAGTGGAGGAAATACACCCGATGAAAAGATAACACCGGCCCCACTCTACCAGACTCCCTTTGCTGCCAGCATAAAAAAGGTCACAGGAATATTAACTGGTGCGGTAGGCCTAATAACAACACCACAGGAAGCAAATAGTATTATAGAAGAAAATAAGGCGGATGTAGTGTTCTTAGCCAGAGAGTTTTTACGCGACCCATATTTTCCGAAACGAGCGGCTACAGAATTGAAGATGGATACTCCTTGGCCTATTCAATATGAAAGGGCAAAGAAACGTCCTTAAGCATCAAGCAGTTTAAGGCAGCGCGACAGATCTATTCCCTTACCTAGCACACCTGAAAACAGATCTCCTTTCTTATTCAATCTCTTTTGCATAGTGTGTATATTAAACTGTGTAGGATCAAGCCCGGCTTTAACTTCTTTCCACTCTAATGGAGTTGAAACTGTTGCACCTGGTTTAGGGCGAATACTATAAGGAGAGGCAATAGTCTGCCCTCTTCTGTTTTGCAGAAAATCAAGGTAAATAAAATCCTTTCCCCTCTTTTGTAAATTCCGTTCAAGCGTTGTAAAATCAGGCAGGGTTTCATTAACCATTAAACATATCAGCTTGGAGAAATCCTTAAGCTGGTCGTACGTGTATTTATTATTAACCGGTACATATATATGCATACCTGTTGAGCCAGATGTTTTGCAAAAATTCGGGGCCTTTGCTTTTTCAAAGAGTTCATGGATTGCTAATGCAGCTTCAATTACCTGGTCGAAGGTGTTTTTATCAGAAGGATCAATATCTATTACTAAATAATCGGGTTTATCAAGACTGGTAATTCTAGAATGCCAGGTATTCAATTCAATGCAACCCAGATTATTCAGGTAACATAAGGTTGGTTTATCATTGCAGATAATATATTCTATCTCCTTATTTGCCGATTCTGAAAATATTTTCTTTATTTTCATCCATGAAGGGGCATCTTTACCAGCATCCTTATGAAAAAAGCCATTGTCATTAATACCATTAGGAGTTCTTTTCAAAGATTGAGGCCTGTCTTTTAAGTATGGAAGAATCACATTCGATATGCCTTGGTAATATTCTATCACATCACCTTTAGTAATGCCTTCATCAGGCCAGAATACCTTTGATGTGTGGGTTACCGGAACCGTTATACTTCCAAATTTATATTCATTCCTTTCTTCGGATGTTGATTCTTTTTTCTTAACTGATTTTGGTTTACTTTTTATTTCCGTTTCCATATCATTTATTGACTTATCTGGTCTTAAGTGCATAAATACAGGGTGACGTAAGCTTCCCCCATTTGTTTTTTCAGAGAATTTAACTTCACAGATCACTTCAGGCTCAACCCAGGTAACAGGCATATTCGTTGGCACCTTTTCATTAAATGGCGAATCTTTACGAATAAGTGGTTTTAACAGGTCAATAATTTCCTTTAATTTTTTTTCATCGAACCCCGTCCCTACATGTCCAATATAATTATACGAGGTTCCGTTTTTTTCGGCCAGTATTAATGCCCCAAAATGTTTACGGCTACCTTGTGCTTTTGTAAAACCAGCAATAAGTGCCTCCCGGGTTTTATGTTGTTTTATCTTTAACCATTCTCCGCTTCGACGACCAGGATAATATAAACTATCGGCCTTCTTTGCCATTATACCCTCCATATCCATTTTAGCCACTTCTTCATAAAGGCCCTTTCCATCTCCCTTTACGTGATCGAGATATCTCACGACCGGATTTTTAGGTAATAGTTTTTTCAACAACTGCTTCCTGTCTGTCAGTGGTAGCTCGCAGGTATCTTTACCATTTAATGATAGGATATCAAACACATAATATTCAATAGGATTAGAACTATCTGTTTTATAAAATTGTAATAATTGAAAATCTGGTAAGCCCTTGGAATTCAACACAACTATTTCTCCATCCAAAACGGCATTTATATTTAGTTTACTTAGTTCTTGCGTTATGATTGGATAAACATTATTAAATATGTTTCCGTTCCGGGAATATAAAAGCACTTCCTTCTTTTTCGCTTCTGCTATTGCCCTGTACCCATCCCATTTTATTTCGTATATCCAATTTTTATCATTGAATACTTTATCCACCTCTTTAGCCAACATAGGTGAAATATGAGAAGTCGCTTTTTTAGTTTTAATTAACGCTTGGCTAAACTTAAACGGTCTTTTTTTTTAGCCTCAGGTAGTTTTTCCATTCTTCCGGTAAGGCTTTCGTAGTCTTCACTACTATAGTTGCCTTTTACTGCAAATTCATCTTTATGTTTAATCAGTAACCATGCGTTATCGGTTTTGCCTTTCATTTTAACTAAAGCAAATTCACCTTTCATTTTTTCACCGTGCATCACAAACTTCAGGCTTCCTGCTTTAAGTTCCGTAAGGAGTTTTTTTTCATCACTACGCTTATCCTTACTTCCATCAATGGGTGTATAATAACCCTTATCCCATATTTCCACCGTGCCGGCACCATAATTGCCCTTAGGTATAATTCCTGCAAAATCTTTATAAGAATATGGATGATCCTCCACCATCATAGCCAAGCGCTTATCACCCGGATTCATTGAAGGCCCTTTAGGTACTGCCCAACTTTTGAGCACACCTTCCATCTCAAGCCTGAAGTCGTAGTGAAGATGCGAGGCGTTATGCCTTTGTATAACAAATAAAAGTTGGGAGTTAATTTTAGCCTGCTTTCCCTTTGGTTCAGATGTTTCACCAAAATTCCGCTTCCTCTTATAAAGAGTAAGAGACATCAGGATGCTTTTTTATGTTTCTTATCCAGGCTTTCTTTTAGTTGTTCCATCAGATCTTTTGCTTTACTATGTACAACTTTCAATTGCGGTTCTTTTATCTTACGGCCCTTTGCTTTATCTTTAATGAGCTTTAATAGCTCTTCAGAATATGTGTTTTTATATTTATCAATTGAAAAATTACCAGAAAGTTGGTTAATTAACGCAACAGCCATCTGTAATTCACCAGGCTTAACTTCACTTTTTCCGGGGAGCGTAAGTTCTGCATTATCCCTTATCTCCTCACTGAAACGTATTCGGTTCAGCACTATAACGTTACCCGTAGGTTTTAAAATAGCCAGGCTATCCTTATTACGTAATACAAAGTTTGCCACCCCAACCTTATTGGTTTTATATAAAGCCTCTCGTAACAATGCGTATGCCCGTAAGCCAGATTTTTCAGGTTCGAGGTAAAAAGGCGTTTCGTAGTACACACTATCTACTTCACTCTCGTTTACAAAGCTCGATATCTCTATTGTTCTGCTTTTTTTTGCACTTGCCAGTTCAAAGTCTTTTGGGGTTAGTACTACATATTGTTCATTGTATTTATATCCTTTCACAATATTATCCCAATCGACTTCTTTACCGGTATTTTCATTAACACGCTTAAAACGGATATTCGACATATCTTTTTTATCCAGCATGTCCAAATCGAGGTCGCTCGATTGTGTAGCGCTGAATAACTTAACCGGAATATTTACTAGTCCAAACCCTATTGCACCTGTCCAGATTGGTCTCATTTGTAGTTTATTTTAGTTCAAACTTCGTGTATCGAGTAACAAAAAACAATATACAATTCACAAAATAACGTGCATTATTTCTATTATAAATAAGCAAGCCAGGCGTAAAAGATAGCTCCTTTACAGTCCTGGCTCTTTACCTTTCCCACCACTAAAGGAAAGGCAATACTGAATTCTATTTATTAATTAAACTGTTGTTCTATCTTGGCATCCATGCATAATGTCGCATGAGGTACGCTCATCAGTCTTTGTTTAGGTATTAAATTGCCTGTTATACGGCAAACACCATAGGTTTTATTTTGAATACGTATTAATGCATTTTGAAGATTTGCAATGAATTTTTCCTGGCGAAGCGCTAAGTGTGCCGTCTCTTCCTTTGTTTCAACATTAGAGCCATCTTCTACAACTTTGAATGTAGGAGAAGTATCATCTGTTCCGTTATTATCAGTATAGCAAAGAGTACTTTTAAGTAGATCAAGATCCTTTTTAGCCTGGTCTAACTTATCTATAATAACATTCTTGAATTTATTCAATTCCTTTACAGTATAGCGCTTTTCTTCAACTTTGAACTTTTTTTCCATTTCCTGTGTTATGGTTTTCGCAGATACTATTTTGATTGCCGAAGAAGCAAGATTATTCACTTTTGATGTTTTTTTCCTGTCGTTACTTTCCTTTCCTTTTCTCGCTACAGCTATTGCTGAGTTCTTAACTTTTGTCTTTGCTTTCATAATCTGTTTATTTATGTTTTAAAACGTTGGACAAAATTGCATACTGGTCAACCTAAATGCATTATACAATTCCTTGTATAACATATACTATTTACATATCAGTGTGAACAGTTTTGTTGGATACCTCTGTCTACAACATTGGTTATATAAGCCGTCTTTTTAAGACTATCGGCACCAGCAAGGTTATATACGTTTAGCTTTATAGAATACACTCCAGGAGTATTATACACAACTTTTGGGTTTTGTTCAGTAGAGTATTGAGGAATGCCTCCGGGAAAAGCCCAGAGCCAATGTGAAGGGCAATTATTATATGCCCGTGTAGAAGTATCTGCAAATTGAAATGTACTGCCATCGCATACCCCGCCTATTAAATTACTTACAGTGAAATATGCTTTAGGGGAATACAACCTGTATATTTCACGGATACGGTTATTTCCCTGATCTGAGACAAAAATATCTCCCGCAGCATCTATTGCAATACCACTAGGATTATTCAATTCTGCTGTTACGGCGTAACCTCCATCACCAAGGCCATTACTTCCGCCCCCTGCAATGGTCATTATAATTCCATCAGTACCTATTCCCCGTATGCGGTTATTGCCTTGATCAGCAATATACATATTTCCGTTCCCATCCATTGCTATTCCCCACGGAGCATTTAGTGAAGCTGCTACAGCTTCTCCTCCATCGCCTGCAAAATCCTGCTTACCGGCTCCTGCAAAATTGCTAATGTGGCCATCAGAACTGATTCTGTTTACATAACTGTATTCCACCCCTTCAGATATGTATATGTTTCCGGCCGGATCAGTAACAACGCCGGAAGGGCTATATAGCTCGGCCATCGTTGCAGGTGTGCCATCATCATTATAGCCACCGGCTATATTAGTACCCGCAATTGTATTTACAATACCCGAGGTGTTTATTTTTCTGATTCGGTGATTACCATTATCAGCAACATATATATTCCCTCCGTCATCAACAGTTATTCCCATGGGGTAAGCAAATTCAGCCGCCGAAGCTTGCCCTCCGTCTCCGTTGAACCCATATTTACCATTCCCTGCCACAGTACTAATAATTCCTTTATTATTCACTTCGCGTATACGTCCATTACCACTATCAGAAATAAAAACATCTCCATAAGCGTCGGTTGCTACTGCTGTCGGATGATTTAACTCTGCTGCCGTTGCCGCTATTCCATCGCCGTTGTAACCTGGCACATCATTGCCTGCTATGGTGGTTATAATTCCAGTTAAATCTATTTTTCTTACTCTGTTATTGCCGTTATCAGCTACATATACATTCCCGAGTGGATCAGTAGCTAAACCTATAGGGTTATTCAATCCTGCCGCGGTAGCCAGCCCGCTGTCACCCCTGAAAGATGCAATTCCGTTACCTGCTATGGTTCTTATTACTGTTACCTGTGCATCTGAATACTGAACTGTAGTTAGTAATAAAGCTAATAACACAGTTGAGAATACGCCTGATCCATTATTCTTATGGCCTGCTTCTTTTATCGCTTTCATATATCATCATTTAACAAAGCAAAAGTGCAGCCAATACACCGCTTTACGGATATACAATACAATTAATAACTTGCAAAATTTACGCTTTACTATAGCCTGAATGGCTTATTATTTGTATAAAACCTGGCAATTTGTACAAAAAAAACTCCTTCGGTTCTTTAAACCGGTATGTTTTCTTGTAAATGGAAGATCACATCGTAAACATGTCTTTTTAGTATGCGCCAGGTAATGTTTTCTTAATTCGAATTTCTTTTTCCATTCCAGGAACTCAAAACTATACTTGCGTGTTTCTTCAACAAGCTTATTAAGTTTCGTTGCAGGTATTTTACCAACTACAGATTCAGGATGAACTTTCACCCTATACAATATTTCATTTTTAATAATGTTCCCTACCCCGGCAAATATGTCCTGATCCAACAGGGCATCACAAATCATTTGTTTTTTTTGTGTCTTAAGTTTCTCCTTTGCTTTAGCCGGATCCCATTTGTCATTCATTACGTCCACACTCCAGTCATAATGATCATTCACATCGCCCTCTAGCATTTTAATGGCGCAAGAATACAGGTTTATTTCAGCATCGGGTAACTTAATACTTAACCTTACAGGCAAATCCTTCTTTTCGTTAATTCGGTATGAACCAAACATTAACAAATGCACCCTGACCGTAAACCCTTTAAAGCAAATAAGAAAATGTTTTCCAAAACTTTTAAAGGCAATTATTTTTTTACCTAATACTCTCTTCTGGTCTATTTTGCTATTACCAGAAACAGAAACAACTTTCTCTCCGGCGTATTTCTCTACCTCTTCTCTCAGTATTACTATTGATGGTCCTTCGGGCATAGCTTTTTGTTTAGGCGTACATGGCTTTTCCCGTTGGAATTCCCGTTTTTAGTTCACTCCATTTATTTATATCAAGTCTTATTGTAAAAACTGAAGACTTTGGTAATTCATAGGTTTCATTTGTCAATAGCTTATACAACCTGGTTAAAGACGGATTATGTCCTACCAGCATTATAGAAGACAAAGTATTACTTTGTTTTTTGAGAAATGCAATTATACTTTTTGCACTATGCTTATACAGTGTGGTTTCAATTTGAATCTGAGTAAATGGATGATCCATTTCATGAGCTATTATAAAAGCTGTGTTCAATGCCCTGAAAGCATAGCTTGAGATTATCCTGTCAGGGTTTGTAATTTTTAAAGTCCTGAAAACCTCATGGGATATTCGTATTCCTTTTTCGGAAACAGGCCTCTCCCAATCTTTAATGCCTTTTATATTTTTAGGTGAATCTGCATGGCGAACAAGGTAGAGGGTTTTCATATTATCATGGTTTAGCTTTCCTTTTCCCTGGCTTAGTCTTTTCTGTTTTATCCTGATCTACCTGAGGCTCATCTTTTCCTGTATAAGGTTTCTTACTGCCCTCTTGTTCAGCATAACCGTACTTTACTTTTCCGGTATGGTAGCCATTTTTAATTTTCGGCTCTTCCTTATCATCATCTTTTGAAAGTTCAGACTTATCCTTTTCTGGGTCATCGGCTGCAGGAATCGCTTCTTTTTGGCTTTTAATTTTAGCAGTTCTGCCTTTTACTTTAACTACATCAGTTTTTGATATCTCCTTTATTTTTTTCATAACAACGTATCAGCTAGGTGAAGGTGTGGGAGTAAGTGTAGGTGTCGGACTTACGGTTGGTGTAACCGTAGGAGTAATATTTGGGTTTATTGTAGGTGCAGGGGCTTGGGGATTATATGGTTGAGGTGGATATACTGCAGGAGTAACTGTTGGCGTTACTATAGGAGTTGGAGAATACGTGGGGTTTTGGTTAGGCACCAGGGTAGGTGTTATAGTAGGATTAACCGTAGGCGGCGTAACGGGATTTTGTTGTGGTGGCTGTATTTGAGAAGGTGGTTGTATTGTTTGCCCAATTGAAGCACCGGCTAATGTAATAGAGAAAAAAGCCAGCAAGATTATCTTATTTTTCATAACATTTCATTTAATGATTAATTTCAAAACTATAGCTACAAAACGGAGATCTGTTTTAAATTCGGTGTACGAATAGTTCTACTGGTTTAACGAATATAATAGTGTGATGGATATATGCTTTTTCAGAAATAGAGTTTACCTCTCGTTTTTTATAGTTTATCGATAATCCTTATTTCATTCAACCTTAAGATTTTACATTGCTCCCAAAATCGCAATACAAAACAAAATGAACACCAAAAAGATCGCATTATTCGGAGCCACAACACCTATTGGTAAAAGCATATTAACAGAAGCGTTATACCGCGGACATTTTGTAACCGTTATAACACCTGATGTAAATGCCATAACTACCTACCATGATAATTTAAAGGTAGTAGAAGGATATATGGAAGATGTAGCAGACGTTAGTGCAGAGGTTGAAGGTCATGACATTGTAATAAACGCAGAAAGCCCTGACCCGGATAATGTAGAGTTTTATATTGAAAAGACCATTTCACTAATTGCAGGAATGATGGTGACCGGGGTAAAACGCCTTATTGTTGTTGGTCCATATAAAAACATCAACGATTCATCATCTATAAAAGAAGTATATAATAAGTCACTCTTACTCTATCAAAACGAAAAAGACCTTAATTGGAGTTTCCTATACCCTGAAGAGAATAATGATAAATCAAATGACGATTTTGTTTTAGCGCTGCTTAATGAAGCAGAGAAAAGCCAGCACGCGCAGGAGGCTTTTGCTGTAAACTATTAAGGCTGGCTTTGCCAATGGGTTTTGGCTTACCACCTATAATATTGGCTTATTCGTCGAGTTTCTTATCATATCTATATCCACGCATTATAAATTCGTTCAATATTATAATATTCCAATCCATAAAAGGTTGGTTTATGTAACCATAAAGATTCTAAACACTCCGTAAAGTGTGTCTTAATGGTTTAACAATTTAAATACAAGGGCATGAAACTCTTACTTTACATTACAACTGCATTAGGGGTTTTCCTTAGCATTCGCAAAAGTGTTATTGGAGAAATAGACAAAAGACATCAAACCCATACCTTTCAGACCGATAAGAATCTCGAATTCGACCCTTACGGTAATCCGGAATATCTTAAGAACGAGATCTCTGCGTAAGTTATTTTGATCTTACTTCTTATTCTTAACCCATATAATTAAAAAGGCTAACTAAATAGTTAGCCTTTTTGTTTTAAGCTTATTCTTTATTATTGTTGATTAAGCAACTTGAACAATTCAGTCAGGTCGGGCGATAAAATTATTTCAGTTCTTCTGTTTTTTGCTCTTCCATCCGCAGTTGAATTATCGGCCACAGGATAATATTTTGATCTTCCTGATGCTGTAACTATATGTGGGTTCACTCCATAGTCCTTAGTAAGTATACGAACGATAGATGTTGCCCTGGCAGTACTTAATGCCCAATTGTCTTCATATTTTCCTGTAATTGGGATTGTGTCTGTATGGCCTTCCACGGCAATACTTATGTTCGGTGTTTTATTTAACACTTCTGCTAAATTTTTTAATGCTTCCTGGCCCTGTTTATCCACTTCGGCACTACCCGACTTAAACAATAATTTCTCTTGTAATGAAACATACAGTTTACCATCTTTTAACGTAACACTTAATTCATCAGGTTTAAAATTCACTAAAGCGTCAGCCACAGTTTTTTTCAACCTATTCATTACATCCCTTTGCGACTGGATAAGTCCTTGCAGGTAACGCAATTGCTTTGCCTGCTCCTCAATTGTTATATCAGAGTGAATAGCCTTAGATTCATAATTAGAAGAGATACGATTTATAGAATCCTGTAATTTGCCCTGGTATCTGCCAAGGGAATCGAGTTGGTTATTATACCTCGCTAAGGTTTTTTCCAATGACCCCACATCAGAATCACAACCTATCAATTTTGAATGTGTACTTATACTATCCGTTTGCAATCCTTTTACATGATTTTGTGTCATGGTTAAGCTGCGCTTAGGAACGCAGGAAGTAAATGCAATTGCAATAGCAGGTATTAATACAAGGTATTTTTTCATAAAATATTTTTTTGTTTTGAGGCGAAAGTAGGATAAACACTTTCCGTCAGTTAATCAAAATCGGTAGACTATGAGAAACAGGCTTTAAATGAGTGAACAAACCAGTTAATACTCACTATAAGGAAATGATACAGTTTATTTTGAAAGTTGTACTATAAATACTAGTAATTCAAGACCAATATTTGCATCGAAATTATTCAACATGATAAAAGCAATTTTAATATTTACGGTTACAGGTTTAATGTTCTTGATCCAACTGGTTCTGATTAGTTGTCACTCTCCAGTAATAGATAAAAAAGATGACACTGTTCAATTTGCAAATTCCGATTCCAGTAAGTCTTCCGAGGCATACCAAGCCGACATAGATAATTACAGGGTTCGTGTATCTGATATTGTAGACGCGAATCAAAAACTGATGGATAGTTTCAGCCAGAAAATTTCGGATGACAAAAGAGCGGCACAAGAGCTATATCGAAAGGAAATTGATTCTCTAGAAGTTGTAAATAAAACATTGAAAAGAAATATGAATGAGTATCGCCCTGAAGGAAGAGGAAAGTGGGATACTTTTAAAATTGATATGACCCGCACGATGACAGAATTAAGCATGACAGTCAGAAACCTCAGAGACACAAGCAGTAAATAAAAAAATCTATTTATTCAACTAAGCCTGATCGACTTATACCGACTGAAATAAATACTTAACCGAAAAACAAAACCGAAAGATAGTGGTACGGTTAATTTTAACAAACATTAAAAAACACATAAATGAAAACAAACATCACAAAAACAATTTTATTAGGAAGTATTATTTTTGGCATCGTTAGCTGCAACAGCAATGGAAACACTAAATCTGATGCAGTATTAGTTAACGACAGTACATCTGCACGCCAGGATGTAACAGCAGTATCACAAGACACGACTGATGAGTGGAAATACAGGCAGGACGAAGAAGCTGCTATTAAAGAGAACAACCAGAGGATAGCTGATATGAAGACAAGGATGCAACAGGAAAAGACGGAAGTACGTGAAAAATATAGTACTCAAATAGATACCTTGGAGTATCAGAATACACAAATGGAAACTAGGCTTCACACATATAAGAGAACAGACAGAAACGCATGGCAGGACTTCAAATTTCATTTCAATAAGGATATGGATACAATTGGAGCGCACATATCAAGAATAAAGATCTAATAAAAATGCTGCAACCTGTAGGTATAAAAGCCCTGACAATATTGCAATATTGTCAGGGCTTTTTATTTTACAGCTTTATAAACTTTATTACCTGTGAAAATCCATTTGTTACTCTTACAAAATAAACCCCTGCCGGTAAGCTTGCAACGTTAACTCCGATCACATTATCGGCCGGTAGCTTATGATTATTTATTGAGGTAAAATACACTTCTCTTCCCGCAACATCAAGTATGCTTATCCCAATAGTTTCGGCTTTTGTATTGCTGAATTTAATATTCAATACCTGATTGGCCGGATTGGGAAATACTGAAATCAAACCCGGATTTAAAACTATAGGGGGGTTACCAAGCGGCGCTTCTATAATAATAGTATTTGATTTAGAAGCATTATAATTTATCTTTTCTGGCTTTAATACAGGCACCGTACATCCGCTACCAATTGAATCATCTAATACAGCTCCCACATACCATCTTGCCAAAGGGTAATTAGATGGCTTAGCCTGGTACGCAACGTCTGTCATAGTATTTTGGGTACCAGATATAGAGTCAATGGCTTTCCAATTCCCATTCCTGATGCTGTCACGGTATAAGTAATAAGATACTACAGGCAGAGAAACATTTTCTTTAAGGTAACCTGTGCCCGACCATGTAAATGTACCGGGAGGCGACATATTTATATGCATGGTATTTTGCCATGCACTTGCAGCAAAATGCTCTTCATTACCACAGGAATCTACCCCTGTTAAACAATATCTTACAGTATTTGCATTCGGGTTATTAACAGGCGTATTGTCTACAATGTAATTTGGGCCGGAAAACGGAACAGCTTTGATCAACTGCCATTTTGATTGATAGTTCATATAATACAACCTAAAACTATCTATACGTGTTACCCCTGTTTTATCCCATACCACAATATTATGTGTTGAACCTGTATCTACAGTTACAATGCAGACGGCTACTCCAGAAGGCACAATTCCTGGTATCTGGGCACTGTTCGTACCTATACAGCCACCCGCATCGGTAACTGTTACATTGTAGTACCCTGCCGGTGCAGTAAGATTTGAGGTTGTTGCTCCGTTAGACCACAAATAGGTATATGAGCCAGTTCCGCCGTTAACCGAGAGGGTAACCGTTCCATTGGTTTTTGAGCAGGCGGCATTCGTAATATTGGTAACCGTAACCACAGGCGATGAACCACCATTATTACTTACATCGGCCCTGGCTGTATCAACACAGCCTGCTTTATCAGTTACCGTTAGAGTATATTCTCCTGCTGCGAGCCCGGTGGCATTATAATTTGTTTGCACAGGGGTCGTGCTCCACACATACGTATAGGCACCAGTTCCGCCCGATACCGTTGCAGTAGCGGTTCCATCGCCGCCTTTACAGGAAGATGTGCTGGTAGCGCTCAAAGAAATGGAAATAGGTGCAGGCTGTGAAACAGAAATATCCTTATTGGCTTTACATCCGCCAGCATCTGTTACCTCTACCTGGTAAGGACTTGCCGTAAGATTACTGATAAACGAAGTAGTAGCTCCGTTACCCCATACGTAAGTATATGGAGAATTTCCGCCTGCAACCGAAATAGTTATTGAACCATTGCTTCCTGAGTTGCAGCTGACATTCTTTAAGGATGTTACTGTTATTCGTGGCCCTCCAGTATCGCTTATCATAGCAATAGCACTATTGGAACAGCCGGATGCATCTGTAACTGTTACCAGGTATTCCCCACTTGCTAAATTTTTGGCAGTATCTGTTTTATCTCCGTTACTCCATAAATAAGTATACGGAGATCTTCCATTCGTAATATTAGCAAATGCAGTGCCGGTATTACCGCCGCAAGCTGAGCTAACAGTTTTAGCAGATACCGTGAGTCCGCAAGTGGAAAGTTTTGCTAAAAAAAGGTCAGGGCTTCCCGGATTAGCATTGGTCAGGATGTTACTGCCTAAGGCAATGCTGTCGCTTTGAAAATTGCCATAAACGTAAATATTATCGCTTTTAATAGCTATAGCACTGGCATAAGCGTTACCATCTGACGCTCCTGCACTATAGGCCCAAAGTACTTTGCCCGTTCCATCGTATTTAGCGAAAAAAGCATTTCCGGGGCCATATGTCCCGGGCGATGGATTAGTGTTATGCAAGGTATAAGTGCCCAATGTGAAAGTGGAGGAAACAAAAGAACCTGAAACGTACACGTTATTATTGGCATCAATTGCTAAGCCGTTTCCCACATCATTCCATCCACCGGCACTTTGCGCCCATTGCGGATTACCGCTTGAATCGTATTTAGCGATATAATATGCAATGTCAATGCCACCATAATTACCATTGGTAAGTGAAGTTGAACCAAAGGTGGCTGTTGTAGCATTAAAATATCCTGTAATATAAATATTGCCGATAGTATCGGCTTCAATACTTTCACCGTAAGTCTGCCCTGTTCCACCTGTTCCGCCAAAAGATTTGGCCCAACGAACATTCCCTGAGCTGTCGTATTTAACGGTAAATGCATCGGCACTACCTATAGGATTTAAGGTATAACTGCCGAAAGTGAGGGCACCGCCATTATTACTTCCAGTAATATATACATTACCTTTTGCATCGCTAGATATAGCATTTCCGCTACTTCCGTTGCTTCCACCTCCGGTTGAGGTTTTAGCCCAAAGCACATTGCCCGCGCTATTATATTTAGCAATAAAAGTATTCTGGTAGTCGGTGCTCGTTAAGGTATATATTCCAAAAACAATCGTAGAATTCTGATAGTATCCTGTAATTATTACATTGCCGCTTTTATCAGCGGTTATACCAATGCCATTATCAGTACTCGAACCATCTCCAGCCCCTTTCGCCCAAATTGCATTACCATTGGCATCGTACTTTACTAAAAAAACTTTATAAGATGCGCCAGCATCAGTTAATGTAGTAGAACCAAATGTAATTGAAGAGCTTTCAAAACACCCTACCACATATACATTACCTGCATTATCGGTTGCGACTCTTTCACCAATAGCATTATTATTACCACCTGCGCTTTTTGCCCAAAGCACGTTCCCATTGGGATCGTATTTGGCAATAAACATATCCCAACTACCCGTATTTGTTAAGGTAAAACTTCCAAGTGTAATACTACCGCCACTAAAATATCCTGTAACATAGCTATTGCCACTTATATCAGTAGTCATGCCATAGGTATTTATACTGCCCGCTGCCGTTTTTGCCCAACCCCAATCAGGAGCTTGAGCAGAACAAGTGATTATTGATAATAATATAAAGACCGGAAGTAGTAAATGCTTTGTAATTTTTTGCATGGGAATTGTTTTATATGATAAGATAAATACTGACTCTCAAATATATATAAAACCATTCAGTTTTCTGTCTTTTGAGAGAAAATCAATAACATACCCCTAAACGCGAACTCAGTGATACGATATCTTACGATAAACCCGGAGCTATATACATTGTCTTTATCCAGTGAGGGAGTCGCGATACGACAATTTGAGTTCCAACCAATAAATATACTCTGTTCTCTTCAATTACTGTCTTGTTTGGCAATAGGTTAAATATTGTTAATCTACTTAGGTTTTAAAATAGTATTGCTTAACTTTACTTTTATAGTTGATAAGCATTCAAGGAGGCAATATTATGCCGCCTTTAAGGTTAAACATAGTGCATTTTTTTCTGGCATAATAGACATATTTTGTATAACATTTTTTTAAAATTAGTTTCATGAAAATCTTATTGATCATTCTTAGCTTATATTTTTCACCCACTGCAAGTCCGGAAATAAACATGGATCGTATCAACCTTGTAAAGGATTTTACCCTAAATCCGAGTTACCGCAATGATTATGCTATTTTTATAGATATGTCCCTTCCTTCCAATGAGAAGAGATGGTATGTGGTTGACCTTAAATCTGGCAATATTATATATAAAACATACGTAGCTCATGGAAGGGGTAGCGGAGAAGGTAAACTGGCTGTTAACTTTTCCGACAAACCTGGAAGCTTATGCACGGCTTTGGGAGTTTATAAAATCAGCGGTACTTTTTATGGAGAGCACGGGCTCAGCTATTTGCTCGATGGACTTGAAAAGAACAATAGAAACGCATTGAGCCGTGGTGTTATAATTCATTCTGCATGGTATGCAGATGATAATTTCATTGCTTGTAATGGCCGTTGTGGCAATAGTTGGGGATGCCCTGCTGTTTCGTGTAAAGCATTAAAAGATTGCGAGCCATACTTAAAGCCAGGTACTTTAGTATGTATCTATAACTAATTCTACAAAGTAATATCACCCTTAAGAGATTAGGGAAATGTCAAAGGCTATTGCACACCTCTATTCAGTTGAATGCTGCACTTATGCAGATCATCATTCAGACTTTTGTCATAATTATAAATATCAGGTACAAAAGAAATTTGCCCACTATCATCTACCCATGAAGTCCAATAACAAATATAAATATCCACCGGTTTTTTTAACGTTATATTGACAGATTGCTCGCCCGAAGCAACTACTTTCATAATACAGTCCTTTGTCCATCCTGCATTCTCTTTCAGTAGGCATTGAGCCAGCTCCAATGGCTTTTCAATCCTCATACAGCCATGACTGAATGCACGAGCCGGTTCCGAAAATAAATTTTTATTAGGAGTATCATGCAGGTAAACATTATATTTATTAGGGAACATAAATAAATAGCGGCCTAAAGAATTCCCTGAACCTGGTGTCTGACGAAGACGATACCTGAAATTTGACGCGGAAACAGAATTCCAGTTAATTGAGGCAGGAGACAATTCATGCGCATCCGATTGCCATCCTGTATAAACCTTAATATTGTTCTTTGCAAAATAATTCATATTCTTCTTTACTGCGGGTAACATTTCATTCATAGCTATGCTTTCAGGTATTTCCCACCATGGATTCAATGTAATATACGATATGCTGGCGTTGAATAAAGGTGTTTGTTTATATGGTTTACCTACAATCACGTTCATGCTTAAGCAGCGTCTGTTACTATCAACTAAAACCAGATTAAAGCCTGCAATATTTACCATTATGTACGGTTGTGGCATATTATGTGGCAGCCATCTAAAGCGCTCCATGTTTAGCTCAATCTGGTTTATGCGTTCATTAATATCTTTATTAAGTTCTTTTGTCTCCTGGTTACCAATTATTCCATTAATTGCTAAACCATGACTTTTCTGATACTTTTTTACAGCTTCCACTAAAGTATCTCCGAAAGCAGAATCAGAATTGTTATGGCTCTCTTTAATATCACCGGTAATCACTAACCGTTTGTATAATAAAGCTACCTGTTCGCTCGTATCTCCTTTTTGCAAATGTGTATTTTCAGGTAATGCTATCCAACTGCCTTTATTCCTTATATCTATATAGCGCTTAAGTACCCTTCCTAATGCTATATATTGTGGTTGTTTACAAACAAAATGGCCTAACATATCTTTGATCTGTCCATTTGCAATTGCCTTTTGAAGCGAATCCGTTAATGAAATGGATTTTATATTTTCCTCCCATTCAACATTTTGATTTGCAGTATGTATGCAACCTGCATATTGCTGTGCGGCATAAGTGAAAAATGCATCGGTCAAAAGAATTTCAAGATGAGCGATTGCAATACTAGGACCGGTATTTTTTACGTGACTAAAAGACTTATTGAGTAAGGTTTCAATATCAGTCAAATGATACTGTGAAGAATCAAGGGCGTCATAATAAGAGTTTTTCATAACAGACAAAAGCGTGTCGCCTAGGGCAGACAATCCATTCATCCCAATCCATATCGGGTCGTAATTTGTCTTATTGTAATACTTTAAAACAAGAGTTGGTGACTGTAGGTATTCGCAGTTGATAATGGTTTTATCGGTATGAGCAATACTATCTACCTGCTCTTTAATTAAGGGTCTTATTTCTTCGTTTGAAAATGATTGAGATTGAGATTTACTACTACTTTTCGAATTACATGCAAGCAATAATATTGTCAAAGCAAGCAATACAGAAAATCTTTTTTGTCCTATTCTCTTAAACATCATAGCTGCAGTAAAATCTTTTTTTGATAGTAAGGCTTCAAATAATTCATAATGCAACCCTAGGATTTCTTTTAATCCTACAGAGTTTCTTTGTTGCTTTTAACGAGACAAAGGTGTGTATGTTTGGCCTCTATAGCCTTATACCTTTGCCCTAAAAAATTGCATGAATCACCTGTTTTAATGAAACTATTAAAAAAAGGCATATTTTAAAATCCACCTATGGTTAATTTGCTTTCACTAAGTATCCAAATTAAGTATGAAAGTTAGTAAGGTGAAAATAAAAAAGCCCGCTGACGATAATTGTCAGGGGCTTTCTATTTCTCTTTAGCGGTCCGGACGGGACAAACTGTTGTTCTAACCTAAAACCAACCGCTATCTAATATCTCAATGATTATAGGGCTTTTATAGGATATTGTTATTTGTATATCCAACCGCCTAGCCCCCGATATTTGATAATTTTGTTACTAAATTTTAAAATAGTAACAACTCTATTAATCAGTTTATACTGTAATTATTTAATTTAATCAAAAAACAACTCTGCTCCAATCTATCTTTCCACACTTATGTTATGGAATTAATACATAAAATGGTCTCATTTTAGAAAATAAAATATTTTACAACCGAACAAAGCCCTTTATCTTAGTGTAGTTTATTTTTTCCCTTGGAATACAGTAATTCAGATTCACCTGGCTGAGAATGACAATTGAAAGGCAGAATTTGACATCACGGAACTTTAAGCTAATTATTTGTCAATCTTCTAATTAGTGTGACATTAAGAGATAATGAATTCGAGCCTACCATCAACACGAAGTTGTGCATTGGACGACGCTTCAATTTGAATGAATAGATTACTTCTTTCGGGCACGTCGATGACCGTGTTTATATCTGCAGATGTTGGCATTGTGTTATATGGGCCCACACCAAAATAAATATGATCAGTACGCACAACACCGCCTTGCTCAACAATCTTGTATTTTAGATGAAAGTCGGATACATTGGTATTGGGGATTTTGAGATTTGTTATATGTACTTTCTTGCCAGAAGCATTCTCAATTTCTTGTTCCTGATATCCAATTAATCGGACTGCACTTATGATTTTCAGCATTCCTTCATTTGGTTCTTTAAATGCATTGCATTCAGTCAAATAATGCTTCATCGTTGAATAATCGTCATCAAAGATATTTTTACTGAACTCATGTATTCTTAGCAGCATCTTAATATATGCAATAGGCTCCGATTGCCGTGTCAGATTCCTTAATGCTAATACATAGTCCTCACGGAAAACCGTAGGAATTATAATCTTTGATTTTTGCTGAGAGGCTAACTCAGCATTCATCATAATCCTCGCCACCCTTCCGTTCCCATCAAGGAAGGGATGTACTTCGGATACGAGAAACATCATATATGCTGCTTTTGAAAATGGATGTTGTAATGCCTGATAGTATTCAAAACCTTTCTTTAATGTGCCTTTAACTAAGTTAAAACTCACAAACTTAGTTTCACCTGCATAATTATCCCTGTCCTTAAATACGCCAGGATTTTTAGATGTTCGGGCATCTATTATTGTCTTATGCCTATATTGTAAAATATCAATAAAATGCCTGGCATCCTTCGGCCGGATAGACATTTCCTGGCGATCGGCAACTATTTTATATGTGCCAAGTATATCATGTGAATCTTCATCTCTTGCCGGCAAAGGTGTTTGACTCTTGATAATCTGGAGTGCCTGCTCAACTTCAAATTTGGTGCCTTCAATGTAGTTTGAGAAATATGCTTCAAAAAAAGCAAAATTCTGATATGATTGTATTGTTGTATTTTTTTCCGAATGCTCAGGAAATACTTCACCGGCAAGCCTATTATATAAAAGTTCGAATAAACTGATTCTACCTGGATCAAAGGGTTCGCCCATTGATCTGGCCTTGGCAGCATCTGATGTCAAAACAGTGGATGATCTTGTGCTCAATAAAGCGCCTATGATTTTATCCAACTTTTGAAACTCCTTTTCCATCTTTAATTCAGGAGCTATTTTTCTCGCTTTATCACGTATGGCATTCAGAGCATCTTCATTCTGAATTCTCAGAATCTGTTCAAGTTTATCCTCTATCTCTTTTATTGAAATTGATTTAGAGACACTTGCCGTATTTCTTGTCTGTTCCAAATTCTCAAGAAATGCCCTGGCTGGCTGGGATGCATACAATGAATCAAAAAAAGGGTTGTCGCCTTCTATAACCCCATGCCCTTTTATAAAGTGTATCGTTAAGCCCGGAAGTGTAATATTTCTTGCATATGTATAGGAAAGGAAAATATGTTGCCCCATTACCGGCTGAAATTCCAGCGCACTTCTGTGACTTAATATTGCTCCCGGATATTGCTTAGCTAAAATCTTAAACCAATTCCTTTTTACTATTACTTCAGCTGCTTCCTCAAGATTTGAGGTGTATAACCTGGGTGCAATCTTTTTTATTAAACCTCTTTTCTCAAGAACGCTTATTTTTTGTGATTCCGTAACAACGGAAGATCCATAAATGATTTCATCCAAACGGGGGGCTAAATTTTTTTCCATTATCTGAGCTTTTCTATGCAAATATATTAAATATTTTAAATTAAAACTATATTTATATTAAATATTTCGTATTAAATTATTTATTAGTTAAATTTTTTACACTAAAATATACCTATAGGCACCTGATTATTAAATATTTTCGATTAAATAAATGGTCGTTTTACACCTATTTTTACTCCAAGCTACCCTATACTATGCAAAAACAGCCAATAATATACCTCTGCAAAAAAGGAATGGTTGTACAAAGTAATGATAGCGTATTGATTGGCAAAGTAAAATAATGGTAAAAGTTCGTGTATATGTGATATAAAACCTGTAACTTTGACTAACGTTTACGGCTTGCCGTATGAGAGCAAGCTCTCAAGGTGCAAACCTTCGTTAGTCACTCCCTTACCTATATCACATATACACGAACTTTTACTTTTCACCTATTTGCCTTTTCATTACGCCTTTGTATTTCATTCCAATTCTATAAGTGATTGAATTGGCTGGATATCATAGCATTATACTTAAGAAGACGTTTTACATATTCAATACTCTACTCTAAAATTATTCTTTTATTCATTCATCTAACCCGGTTATTTAATAGGAGTTAGTCAAGCTTGCGTAATTCCCCAGTCCCATACATCGGAGGCTATTTCTTGAAATAACTGTGCATAATTACACTAAAACTGGACGGAAGGCGCACATATTGGTAACCATAGAAATTTACACTTCGTTTCATCCAATAGCATTGTAAACCCTACTTATTCGCTTCAAACATAACTTATAATTGCGCTTTATTATTTTGTTTGGATATATTACCATCAATTCCATCTTGAATTGCATTTGCCTTTTTTAATTCAGCTCCATCAGCTGAATCTCTGCAAGCATCTTGTCTTTTATTTTCTTTAGGCATTGTATGCGCACCAAACCCGAGAATAAAAACAGCAATAATTACGGCGATGATGATGTTGGTAAACCTGATTGAATTAGATTTTTCTGAGGTATTCATCTTGTGGAATTTAAGGTTAACGCAAACTTTTTAAAATTAGAAACCCAGACAAATTAAATTCCTACTGTTCTAAAACAGTAGGAATTGAGTCATCCTTTTAATTATTATGCCGAATGTTTAAGGCAATTCTTATCTTTCAGTAATTTACCATCCGATTGGAAGAAGAGTGCGTGTTTTTCCTTTCCCTTTTCAACAGTAACTTTGTAAATCTTCAACTGGTCAGAATCTTTGTCTTTGAAAATTTCCTCTTTGTCCTTTCCTAATTTCCAGCTTTTATAAGTGCTATTGCTTATTGCAGTTGAAACCGCTGCAGGGAGATCAGAAATCGATTTTTTATGAGTGGCAATTTTTTTTCCTGACCCTGAATAGATTACAGTGTATGGAATATTATTTTGAGTAAAATCAACTGCGTAATTTGCACCAATATCATTAGTGTAAAAATAAGGGTCGTAATCATACCACCAGTTTCCATTATCAAACGAGGGATAGCCGTACCAACTCTCAGAAGTTGTTACAGGATATTCGTTGAAATAAAGGTCAGTTACTACTTTAGGGACTTTACTTTTGTCAAGCTTAGAGGCTTTTTTGCTGCTTACCTTATTGTTATTGGTTGCTGTTTGACTAAACGAATTCACTGCAAATAATACAAGCAAAGTACAAGTCGCAATCGTTTTAACACTTATTATTTTCATTTTATTTGTTTTATATTGTGAATTAATTTCCACAGTGATACAAAGTTGTAACCATCAGTTCTGGGAAACCTTGTATTATCCCAGAAAAAAGTTACATGCCTCACGTATTATTATCAATATCCAGCAACAGGTTTAGCGTTAATTTGTGCTAAACCAATACAAATCCAACCCAGCAACAGGCATTATGCCAAGTAAAACTTATCCTTTCCTTATGTCTTTTTTGGACAGCGTAATATACATCTCAATTATCTCGTTTTGCTTATCAATTATATGGCTTTTAATGTCATAGTCCTGTTCAGCATTTTTCGCAAAATGAGGTTTTAATAATTGCTTCTTCAGCTTCTTAATTTCTCCTTCTATTTGTTTTATTTGCTGCTGAATAGTTAAGGAAGAGGCTTTTTTAGTCTGTGTTTTCATATTATATTCTTTCCAGTATTTGTGTGTTAAAAAAAATAATCTTGCTTATTCAGAACTATTCAATGTTTTTTTTAAGTGGTTCATCTTTCTTCTTTTCTCGTTCGCGCTTTTCCAAATCCTCAACTGCTCGGACTTCTTCGCGCCCAAGCTCCTCATAAAGTTCATGTACACGCTTAACAAGTTGGGGTGTCAAATCATTTGAAGACTCTGCTTTTACATCTAATTTAGGTTTTGCTTCTTCCTTAGTGTCAGGCTCCTTCTCAGACTTAGTTAGCGGTTTATTTTCATCTTTCCCATCGGGCTTACTTTCACTCTTTGTTATAGGTTTGGGTTTCTCTTTCGTATCAGATTTTGCTTCAGACTGAGGTTCTGCTTTGGTATCAGACTTATCATCCGTTTTTGCGTCAGGCTTAGTTTTATCCTTTTCATCGGGTTTTGTATCAGTCTTCGTTACAGGCGTAGGTTCTTCCTTGGTAGCATTTGTTTCAATGGTTGGCTCTTCTTTCGCGTTAGGTTTGCCGTCGGTTTTCACCACTGGTTTAGCTCCATCTTTTTCATCGGGCTTCTTGTCTGCTTTCACTATAGGCTTCAGTTCTTCCTTGTTGTCAGAATCCTTGTCTGGTTTAGTTGCAGGTTTTGGTTCTACCTTAGCTTTAGCATTGATAGGGTCAAAAATCCGGTAAGCGAGAAGTTTTATGCGATCATTTATAAGGAACCATGCTATTGCATACGCCCAAACAAATCCTGCCCATCCCCATCCAAGAGGTGTCATAAATACTCCATAAACAGCTATCAGTGTCGCAATAATTTGTGTTCCGAGTACGGCTATCCATAGAATCTTTGCAGGCTTAATAGACCAGAAAGGGCCGCGTGTCCTGGTAAGGAATATGGTTAAATGGCCGGCAACAGATAACTTCAAATACATTAAAGTCTGGATATGATCCCGGTCAAGGTGAAATACTTTTTCGCCAAGATAGAACAAACCAAATGCAGCTACAACACCTATTGTACCTAAAACGGTTGAAATTCCAAGCACCAAGCGCATGTTCCAGGCTTCTGGCTTATCTTTATAATGAACGTTGTCATAGGCAATAGATAAGATGGCTCCATCATTAAGCAATGCCAGCATTACTATCATTATTGCGGTCACCGGATAAAAGTTAAATACCAATATTGCCAGTGTCATAAACAACAGTACACGCAGAGTTTCAGCAATACGGTATATCGCATAGCTGTTCATCCGTTGGAATATTTTCCGGCTCTCCTTAATTGCATCAATGATTACTGAAAGCCCCGGAGCCAGCAATACGATAGATGCAGCCGCACGAGCTGCATCTGTAGCGCCCGATACTGCAATGCCGCAATCTGCTTTCTTTAGTGCTGGCGCATCGTTTACACCATCGCCTGTCATGCCCACTATATGTCCGCGTTGCTGAAGGACATCTACAATGTGAAATTTGTGTTCCGGAAATACTTGTGCAAATCCATCTGCTTTTTCGATAGCCTCTGCCGACTCTGCTGTCTCCTTTTTTTTCGAATCACCCAACCCTGAAGCATCAAGTATATTGGTACCTAATCCCAATTGTTTGGAAGTTTCCCTGGCAATAGCCAGTTGGTCGCCTGTGACCATCTTAATACTCACACCCATACTACGGGCGCTCTCAATAGTGGCTTTGGCTTGTGGACGTGGTGGATCAAACATTGGCAACACTCCTACAAATTGCCATTTACCCTCTTCATCTGCTTTTGCAACCCCTAATGAGCGGAAGCCTTTTGAAGCAAAATCATCAACGGCTTTTTCAACAGCCGCCTTTACATCTGCAACATTGGTGGCTATTGCTAAAATTACTTGCGGGGCTCCTTTTGCCGTATAGAATTGTTTTCCGTCTTTTCCTTTTATAGTTGCTTCTGTGCGCTTACTTACCGGGTCAAATGGCTTAAAATGCAACACCTGATAGTCTTTCAGAGCTTGAGCATCCTTCACGCCGCTTATCACAGCCAAGTCTATGGTGTCTTTGTCTTCCGCACGGGAAGCGAGTGCAGCATATAGAATAATTTGTTCGGCAGTGATATCTTTACAACAAAATGGATCGCCCAACGTGAGTTTATTCTCTGTCAGCGTTCCGGTCTTATCAGAGCATAATATATCCACACCGGCCAATTCCTCAATGGCAGATAAACGGGTTACAATGGCTTCTTTTTTGGAAAGGAGACGGGCCCCTACTGCCATTGTTACCGACAGCACTGTTGGCATCGCTACTGGAATAGCCGCCACCAACAGCACCAAAGCAAACGCCAAAGTGGTAAGGATATGGTCGCCTCGGAATATAGCAACAGCAATGATTATTGCCACAAGCGCCACGGCAAGTATGATAAGATAATTGCCGATCTTCATTACAGCACGTTGAAAATGACTTACTGTGTGTGCCTCCTGCACCAATTGCGCTGTCTTTCCGAAATAGGTATTTGTCCCCGTAGCATAAACCAAAGCATCAATTTCGCCTTTTCGGATAATGGAACCTGAAAATACCGCCCCTCCTGATTTAGGAGTAACAGGTAATGATTCCCCGGTTAGCGCTGACTGGTCTACCTCAACCGGGTCGCCATCCAGCAAACGCGCATCCGCAGGCACAATATCACCAAGACGCAGACGGATAACATCGCCCGGTACTAATTCCTTAACGGCTGGTGTAACCCATTTTCCATCGCGCTTAACTTTTGCATTTTTTGCCAGCTTAGCTTTTAGTGCCTCTATGGCATTTCCGGCTTGGTGTTCTTCCCAAAATGCAACTATGGCATTGGAAAAAAGAAGAACGAGTATGATGAAAAAATCAGGCCAGTGACGCACCACTCCAGATAAAATAACGGCCGCTTCAATCATCCATGGTATAGGCCCCCAAAAGTAGGAGAGGAATTTCAGGAATAAATTGGTTTTCTTTTCTGCAAGCTCGTTAGGCCCATATTGAGTGAGGCGTTTCTGCGCTTCTTTCTGACTCAATCCGTCCGGTGACGAGCCCAGTTTCTTTTCCACATCAGGCAATGGCATGGTTTTCATCTCATCCTTGCTGTCGGGAGCATCAGGCTTCTTTTCAAGTGTCTTTGGTTGGTCGGTTTTACTTTTCATGATGATTGTTTGTTTGCAGGAGGATTCTTTTTCTCTTTTAAATCTTTTCCATTGTAATAGTATATGCACCCCGTCGGGCAGCACGGTTACACATACCCCGATGATATAAAGCTTTCTGGGCTAAGAGTACATTGATGTCATCTCCTTTCCAAATTTCTAAAGCCGGTTGCTGAATGGCACGGGCAAATGAAAATGCCAATGCCCAAGGTAATTGGTTTTTGAATCTTACATTCATGGCGTTTAACCTTGCTGATGCCAGTTCACAGGATTGCCCCCCTGATAAAAATGTAATGCCTGAAACAGCAGCAGGGACAACTCGCTTAAAACATTTTACAGTGGCATCGGCTACCTCATCAATCGTTTCCTGAATTGGACATTTTAAGCCCGGAAGAACCATATTAGACTTTAGAATTATACCTTCGAGCATTACCCCTTGTATATAAAGTTGGTTGAAAACCGTTTGCAAAACTTCCTCTGTAACCTGACTGCATTTCTCCATACTATGGTCTCCTTCCATCAATACTTCCGGCTCAACTATAGGTAAGAGTCCCGATTCCTGGCATAATGCAGCATAGCTGGCCAGTGCCTGTGCGTTAGCCTCCATACAGGCCCTGCTGGGAATCCTGTCCCCTATAGTAAATACAGCCCGCCACTTTGCAAAACGGGCGCCCATCTCAGCATATTCTTTGAGGCGAATACGTAATCCATCCAGCCCTTCCGTTATTTTCTCCCCGGGATGAGCTGCCATATTTTTTGCGCCTTTGTCTACTTTAATGCCGGGAATAATTCCATTTTCTATGAGGGCTTTAATAAAAGGTGTACCGTCTTTTTCCTTTTGACGTATCGTTTCGTCAAAAAGAATAGCGCCACTAATACATTCATTGAGGCCGGGGGTGGTCACAATCAACTCTCTATATCTACGCCGGGCCTCCTCAGTTTGGGGAATACCCAAACTGGCAAACCTTTTGTTAGAGGTCGGAGTACTTTCATCCATTGCTAACAAGCCTTTATGATCTGCCAGCAGATCAATTGCTGTTGCTATAAGTTTCTGCATATTCATTTTGGGTTGCTCCATTTCCAGTTTCTTATTTCCGGCATATCTTCACCATGTTTGTTAATGTAATGTTTATGTTCTATGAGTTTGTCCTGCATCATTTGTTTC
>OLMA01000328.1_pt1 | contig 39739 bp, 29 predicted proteins | sample 1604671 | NCBI WGS metagenome assembly OLMA01 (sample SAMEA104055725, study PRJEB20765) | soil metagenome | biome: Arctic tundra; feature: Polygonal ground; material: soil | place: USA | collected 2011-09 | depth 0-0.5 m | reverse complement strand
AGCCATAACAGCGGGCACAACCTATTATTATTGTATAGTAAGCGGCACATGCGGCACAGCAACAAGTGCCATCTCAGGAGCTATCATAGTAAATGCAATACCGGCCTCACCGGGTGCATCTAATACCGGACCAATATGCGCAGGTTCACCCTTGAATCTTAATGCAACTGTAATAGCCGGTGCAACATATACTTGGAGTGGGCCAAATGGTTTTACTTCTCTTTCACAAGATACTTCTATAACAAATGCTACTACAGCAGCAACCGGCACATACTCGGTTTATGCAACTGTTAACGGATGTACAAGCCCGGCTGGGACTACAGCAGCTAATGTTAAGCCCGTACCTACAACTCCTACCGCTACTAACGATGGCCCAATATGCGACGGGGCTACACTTACACTCAGTACAGGTACAGTTGCAAGCGCTTCGTATTTATGGAACGGCCCGGGTGGATTTACATCAACCTCTCAAACTCCATCCATAACAAATGCAACTACTGCTGCAACGGGAACATATTCAATTACAGTTACGGTGGGTGGTTGTGGAAGTGCTGGTAATACTACTGTCGCGACAGTTAATCCAATTCCGGCAGCTCCTGTTGCAAGCAGCAATACCCCACTTTGTTTAGGCTCAACATTAAATTTGAATGCTACTTCAACAGGTACAGCATATTCATGGGCAGGCCCAAATGGTTTTACTTCAACTTCTCAAACTCCTTCAGTAACAGGGGTGACAGCTGCTAATAGCGGAACCTATTCTGTTACTGCCACAGCTTCCGGATGTACAAGTGCCGCCGGAACAACCGTTGTGGTTGTTAACCCGCCACCCGCTGCACCAACTACAACAGGTAATAGCCCTGTATGTACTGGAGCCACTTTAAATCTGCATGCAAGTGCGATAGCGAGTGCAACTTATTCATGGACTGGTCCGAATAGTTTTGCTTCTGCATTACAGAATCCTTCTATTTCAAATATTGTTATTGCCGATGCAGGTACCTATGCAGTTACTGCAACAGTGCCTGGTTGTGCCACCAGCCCTGCGGGAACAGTTAACATAGTAGTTAATCAAACTCCTGTAGCACCAACAGCTACAAGCCCGAGCCCGATCTGTTCGGGTAATACGCTTAGTCTTACTGCAAGTATAGTAGCCGGTTCAACCTATTCATGGGCTGGTCCGAATAGTTTCAAATCGATCTCACAGGATACTTCTATTCTAAATGCTACTACGGCAGCCAGTGGAATATATACAGTTACTGCAAGTGCAAACGGATGTAATAGCCCTGGAGGAACAGTATCAGTTGTAGTTAACCAAACACCAACAGCGCCAACAGCAGGAAGTAATAGCCCTATCTGTTTAGGTGGCGCTATAAACCTCACTGCAAGTGCAATCGGTAGTGCAACCTATTCATGGAGCGGGCCTAATGGTTTTACTTCAACCTCGCAAAATCCGAATATTGCAGTGTCGGTTGTGGCTGACTCGGGAGTATATACTGTAAATGCAACAGTTTTGGGCTGTACTGGTCCAAACGGAACCGTGGATGTGAGTATAAACCCTCCACCTGCAGCACCTACAGCTGGAAATAATGGTCCTGTATGTGCAGGGGCGCCGTTGAATTTATCCGTAAGTACAATTACAAATGCGTCATATAATTGGGCAGGGCCAAGTACATTCAGTTCTACTTCTCAGAACCCGACAATAGCTTCTGTCACATTGGCAGAGGCCGGAACATATTCTGTGACTGCGACTGTACCCGGTTGTGCTACCAGTCCTATAGGCACAACTAGTGTAGTCGTTAATCCTATACCTGCTGCACCAACAGCAAATAGCAATAGTCCGTTATGTTCAGGTTCTACATTAAACCTAAGTGCAAGCAATACCGGTACCTCATACTCATGGACCGGACCGAATACATTTACTTCAACTTCACAAACGCCTTTCATAAATAATGTTACAACAGCGGATGTGGGAACATATTCGGTAACAGCAACTGCTAATGGATGTACCGGTTTGACGGGAACAGTTACCGTGGCTATAAATGATCCGGCAATTGTAAATGCAGGTTCTAATCAAACTGTTTGTGCTAATAATGATTCTGTTAAACTTAGTGGAACATCGAGCACAGGTTCAGCAAAATGGACGAGCAGTGGAACAGGCACTTTTTCACCTGCCAATACCATGCTCAATGCAACTTATATTCCGAGTAACGCAGATACTACTTCAGGTAGCGTAACACTTACATTAGCTTCTCAGAATAACGGGGCATGTTCTCCAGTAACTAATGCAATTACAGTAACATTCACACACGCACCTACCGCTAATGCAGGTCCAAATCAAACCGTGTGCGGTAATAATGCAAGTGTATCATTAAATGGTTCATATACAATTGCAAGTGGTGCTATCTGGTCAACTTCAGGAACAGGTATATTCTCTCCGAACAATACAACTATGAACGCTACTTATATACCAAGTAGCGCAGATACAACGGCAGGAACAGTTACACTTACTTTGACAACAACCGGGAACGGACAATGTAAAGTGGTTTCTTCTAAAATGAAGATCACAATAACACATGCGCCAAATATAAATGCGGGAAGCAATGTTTCGGCTTGTAAGAATAATGCAAACATTTCTTTAGGTGGCACCTCAAGCACAGGTGCAGGAACATGGGCAACTAGTGGAACAGGAACATTCTCACCAAACAGTACAACCTTGAACGCTACTTATGTTTCAAGCAGTGCTGATACTGCCGCAGGTAGTGTGCAACTTACATTAACTTCAGGAAGTAACGGAACATGTACTCCGGTAAGTCAATCTATAACTGTAACCTATACGCCAATACCAAAAGTAAATGCCGGACCTGATGTTACAGTTTGCGCAAATAATGATTCAATTAAATTGAATGGTACTTCCGCAACCGGTTCAGGACAATGGAGCACAAGTGGTACAGGTACTTTCTCTCCGAATAAAACAACCTTAAATGCAACTTATGTTCCAAGTACTGCAGATACCACATCAGGAAGTGTAACACTTACCCTGGCCAGTACAAATAATGCAACTTGTCTTCCTGTTTCAGATCAACTTACTGTCACCTTTACACATGCGCCTACTGCTAATGCAGGGTCAAATGTTTCAGTTTGTTCAAATAATTCAAACGTTACTCTGAACGGTTCATATACCATTGCAAGTGGTGCTATTTGGTCAACTTCAGGTACTGGCATATTCTCACCGAACAATACAACCATGAATGCGGTATATGTACCTAGTTCTGCAGATACAGCTGCGAAGGTTGTTACAATTACACTTACTACTACTGGTAACGGACAGTGTAAAGTAGTAACAAGTTCAATGACGATAACCTATACTGGGGCTCCTCACGTTGAAGCAGGCAATGATACTAAAGTATGTTTAAGCAGTCCTGATTATACTTTGAGTGGATACTCTTCAACCGGAAATGGTACATGGACAACTTTAGGAAGCGGAATATTTACTCCGAATGCAAATACGTTGGGTGCAACATATAAACCAAGTACTGCAGATACCGCTGCGAAAACTGTTACACTTATTTTGACCTCGACCAATAATGCATCTTGTAATCCTGTTTCAGATACTATAGTACTTACCTATACTAAAATACCTGTCGTAACAGCCGGAAGCAATCAAACCGTATGCGCGAATAATGATAATATATCACTGAACGGAACTTCAACAACCGGAACCGGCAAGTGGACATCAACCGGAACCGGAACATTTACTCCGAACAATGCAACACTTAATGCAACGTATGTACCGAGCAGTGCTGATACTGCTGCTGGTTCAGTTAAACTTACACTTACTGCAACAGGCGGCTGTAGTCCGGTTACCAACAGTATTACTATTACCATAACACATGCGCCTTATGTTAATGCGGGAGCTGATCAGGCTGTTTGCAGAAATAATGCAAACGTTACTCTGAACGGAATTATAGGTGGTGCAACTACAACAGGTATATGGTCTTCGTCAGGTACTGGAATATTCTCACCTAATAATACTACACTGGGAGCAACCTATGCACCAAGTACGGCCGATACTACAGCTGGTAGTGTAAAACTTGTACTTACTTCTACTAGTAATGGAAGCTGCATGGCAGCTACTGATACACTGATGATCACTTATACCAAGATACCTGTAGTAAGTGCAGGCCCTGCTCAAACTGTATGTGCTAATAATGATTCGGTGCAATTAGCCGGAGCTTCAACTTCAGGTTCAGGACAATGGACTACAAGCGGAGCAGGAACCTTTGTGCCTAACAACAATACATTGAATGCTAAATATGTACCAGGTAATGCTGATACAACTGCAGGAAGTGTAACACTGACACTTACTTCAACAAATAATGGCGGATGTAACCCTGTAACCAGCCAGATGGTTATAACAATTAATCATGCACCGGTTATAAATGCAGGACCTGATCAAACGGTATGTGCCAACAATGCAAATACATCACTTGCGGGTTCAGTTTCAAATGCGGGTGGTGTGCAATGGAGCACTACAGGTAGTGGAACATTTTCGCCAAATAATACTACGTTGAATGCTACCTATATTCCAAGTGCAGCTGATACCACCACAAAGACTGTAAAGCTTTCACTAATAACAACAGGTAATGGATTATGCAAAGCAGTAACCGATACCATGGTATTAACCATAACTCCTTCACCTAATGTAAATGCAGGAGCTGATGCATCAGTTTGTGTTTCAAGCCCTGATTATACTTTAAATGGTAAGTCAAGCACCGGTTCCGGAACGTGGAGCACATTGGGTGATGGAACATTCTCGCCAAATAATACCACCCTTAATGCTAAGTATGTACCTGGCACAGCTGATACTACATCAGGCAGTGTAAAACTTATACTTACATCAGCTAGTAATGGTACTTGCCTAGCTGTAACTGATACAATGACTATTAAATATGATAAGAGGCCTTCAGATAATGCAGGTTCGGATGTTACCGTGTGTGCAAATAAGGATACCGTTTCTTTAAGCGGAACATCAAGTACAGGTTCTGGTGTATGGAGTACAAGTGGAACTGGAATATTCTCACCGAATAGCAATAAGCTCAATGCAATTTATATACCAAGTAATGCAGATACTGCTTCAGGCTTGGTAACACTTAAACTAACTACAAGCAATAATGGTGCATGTTCTTCAGCAACTAGCCAATTGGTAGTTACAATTACTCCTGCTCCTTATGCAAATGCTGGCCCTGACCAGATCGTTTGCGGAAATGCAGATGTAAATCTCTCAGGTGCTATTAACAGTATTGCAGCAGGTGCACAATGGTCAACATCAGGAAGTGGAACATTCTCGCCTAACCCCACTGCATTAAATGCTACTTATATTCCAAGTGCGGCAGATACTACTGCACATAGTGTTAAGTTGATACTTACCACAACCGGTAATGGACAGTGCAGGGCAGCTTCGGATACAATGATTGTTACTATAAATAGTGGCCCGATTGTAAATGCAGGCCCTGATATAACTGTATGTTTAAGTAATCCTGATTATAAACTTAACGGTACTTCTTCAACCGGCTCAGGAACATGGACTACCAGTGGAACAGGTTCATTTACTCCGAATGCAAATACCTTGAATGCTACGTATGTTCCAAGTAATGCAGATACTGCAGCGCACACAGTAACCTTAATTCTTACCTCTGCAAATAATGGAGGTTGTTCATCTTCTTCAGATACTATTGTGTTGAAATATTCTAATGTTCCTTCTGCAAGTGCAGGACCGGACCAAACCTTATGTGCAAATAATGCTACTGTTTCATTGAGCGGTGCTTCAGGGACAGGTACTGGTGTTTGGAGTACTAACGGTAGTGGAGTATTCTCACCAAATACTACTAATCTTAATACTACATATATACCAAGCAGTGGAGATACAACAGCAAAATCTGTAGTATTAACACTTACCACAACAGGTGGTTGCAGTCCTGCTTCAAACAGCATGACTGTAACATTTACACCTGCACCATTTGCTAATGCAGGCGCTGACCAGTTTGCTTGCAGAAATAATCCTGACGTAACATTGGGCGGTTATGTGGGTGGTGGTTCTTCTACAGGTACATGGTCAACTTTAGGTAGTGGAGCATTTACTCCGAATGCAAATACTCTGAGCGCAACTTATTTACCAAGCCCTGCTGATACTTCTGCCGGTAATGTGAAACTTGTTCTTACCACTACAAATAACGGAACATGTGTTGCAACATCAGATACCATGAAGATCACATTCACTGCTCCTCCTTCTGTGAATGCAGGACGTGATACAAATGCTTGTGCCAATAATCTCATTGCTTTAAGTGGCAAAATAACTGGAGGTAGCGGTACCGGTGTATGGAGTACAATAAACGGAACCGGTTCATTCAGTCCGAATAGTTCTACACTTACTGCATCTTATTTACCAAGCAATGGTGATACTTTAGTGAAAAATGTAGTGCTGGTTCTTACCACAACTAATAATGGAAATTGTGATGCGGTTTCTGATACAATGATATTAACTGTATCGCCGGGCCCTATTTTAAGTGCCGGCCCTGATCAAACAGTTTGTGCGAATAATGCGAATGTTACTCTTGCCGGAAGTGTTAAAAATGCAAGTGGTGGACAATGGAGTACAACAGGTAGCGGAATATTTACACCGAACGCAACAACTTTAAATGCAACCTATGTTCCTAGTGCTATTGATATTACTGGTGATTCAATTAAGTTAGTACTTTCTTCTACTGGTAATGGATTGTGTTCAACAGCTACGGATACAATGAAGGTGATCTTCTCTCCTGCGCCTAAGGTAAATGCCGGAGCAGATATATATGTATGTACAGGCGGTACAGCTGCATCTTTAAATGGTAGTGTATCCGGTGGATCATCGAAGGGAAAATGGTCGACACTTGGCAGCGGAGCATTCTCTCCAAACGATTCTACACTAAATGCGACGTATAATCTGAGCACAGCTGATACTATCGCAAAGAATGTAAAACTTGTTCTTACTTCACTGGATAACGGTGATTGCTCTCCGGTTTCCGACACAGTTGTGATCAGAATATCTCCTGTTCCAACAGCAAATGCCGGAGCTGATACAACTGTATGTGCAAGCACTGCAAGTATACCTATTCACGGAACAGTTACCGGAGGTTCCGGAACGGGAATATGGAAGACATTGGGTACAGGTTCGTTTACACCTAGTGACAGTGTTCTTAATACAAATTATATACCAAGCACTGCGGATACTACTGCACATAGTGTGAAACTTGTACTTACTACAACAAAATCTTGCCTTGCGGTTAGCGATACAATGGTGATACATTTCAATTCTGCACCTGTAGCGCATGCTGGAGCTGATCAAACAATTTGTTCTAATAATGCCAACGTCACACTTTCGGGAGGTGTTTCAAATGCGAGCGGTGGTAAATGGTCAACAACAGGTAGTGGTATATTTACTCCAAATGATTCTGCACTGAATGCAACTTATATTTCAAGCTCTGCTGACACTGCAGCAAAGACAGTTAAGATTGTTCTTACAACAATAGGGAATGGATTATGTACAAGTACCCATGATACGATGGTAGTTACATATTCTCCTTCTCCTAAGGTAAATGCCGGAGCAGATATAAATGTGTGTACCGGCGGCACTACTGCATCTTTAAATGGAAGTGTTTCGGGTGGTGCAACTACCGGTAAATGGTCTACATTAGGTACCGGAACATTCTCACCAAATGACTCTGTCCTTAATGCTATATACAACTTAAGTACAGCTGATACTGTTGCGAAAACCGTGAAACTTGTCCTTACTTCAAGCAATAATGGAGGTTGTATTTCAGTTAATGATACGGTTGTAATAAAAATCACTCCGGTACCTGTTGTTAATGCGGGAATGGATACAACGGTTTGCGCTAACAGCACTTCTGTACCATTACATGGAACAGTAACCGGTGGAGTAGGTGCTGGTGTTTGGAAGACATTGGGTAGCGGAACATTTATTCCGAACGATAGTATGTTAAATGCTAAGTATATACCAGGCTCAGCAGATACAGCTGCAAAAACTGTTAAACTGGTTCTTTCTGCAATCGATGCGTGTACTCCGGTTTCAGATACTATGGTTATAACATTTACACCGGCACCAAAAGCAAATGCGGGAGCGGACCAAGCTATCTGTGCCGGAAGTAATGTTGTTCTTAATGGTAATGTAGCATTAGCCAGCGGTGGTAAATGGTCTACAACCGGAACTGGTGTATTTACTCCGAATGATTCAACATTAAATGGTACATACACACCAAGTAGCGGTGACGTAACGTCGGGTAAGGTTTCGCTCATATTGACTACAACAGGTAATGGAGGATGCTTTGCAGCAATTGATTCGATGGTAGTAACCATAAAGTCAAAACCAGTTGCTAACTTTACAAGATCAGTAGCTTGTTCGGATTCTACGGTTACCTTTAAAGATGCTTCAACTGTTAGCAGTGGAACAATAACATCCTGGAACTGGAACTTAGGTAATGGAACATCAACTTTACAAAACCCGACAGACACATATACAAGTACAGGTTCTCAAACTGTAAGCCTGATTGTTTCTACCAGTGCAGGTTGCGCTGATACTATAACTAAACAGATATATGTCAATCCGTTACCAATTGCACATTTCACCTATACGACATTCTGCCCTGACTCAGCTGACTTTACAGATCAATCGACCGTGAGCACGGGTGGTATTGTAGCATGGAACTGGATGTTTGGAGATTCGACTTCAAGCAACTTACAGAATCCTTCTCATGGATTTCCTAAAACAACCACATACTTTGTAACACTTATGGTTACATCTGATTCTGGCTGTAAAGCATCGCATACCGATACGTTAATACTTGTGCCTTGTAGTACAACGGTTGCAAGTACACCTGGTGTTCCATCAGCCTTTACGCCTAACGGAGACGGTAACAACGATGTATTGTATGTAAGAGGTGGCCCATTCAGCTTGTTTGATTTCAGGGTATTCAATGAATGGGGTACACAGGTATTCCAGGCAAATGTTCAGAGTGAAGGATGGGACGGAAAGTTCCACGGCTCAAATCAACCTGAAGGAACATTTGTATGGACTTTGACAGGTACAACAGTAGATGGAAAACAAGTAAAAATGACCGGTAACGTTACCATATTAAGGTGATAAAAAACTGACACTATGAGAAAATTTACCAGGTATATCACATTTATCCTCGCTTTTAGCAGCACTACTGCTTTCTCGCAGGATTTCCATATGTCGCAGTATGATATGGCAACATTATATCTTAACCCTGCGCTTACAGGAATGTATAGCGAAGAAAAGGGAGATTATAAAATTTATAACGATTATCGCTCACAATGGGGTGCTTTAGGTTCCAGCCCATACACAAACGAGTATTTGGCATTCGATATGCCAGTGCAGAAATGGGATAAGAGTTTTGGAGTCGGCGCCTATCTTATTAGTAGTACTGCGCCACTGGGAAGCTTTAATAATACTTCCTTCATGGGCTCTATTGCATACGATATTATGAGTAAAGCAAATTCCAATGGTAAGCATTATCTTACTACTGGCATACAAGCAGGTTTTTTGTATAAAGATTTTAACCCAAATAATTTTACATACGGTAATCAGTATTCAGATGCTTTAGGTGGGTTTGACCAGAATATACCAAGTGGCGAAAACTTTGGTAAAACAAGTGTGTTGAACTTTGATGCCAACTTCGGAATATTTTACAAGTATATTGACGAAACCAAAATGTTTCATCCTTTTGCCGGCTTCTCTATTCAACACCTTACAATGCCTAACGAGTCTTTCACTTCGGTAAAGAGCGATGTTCCCATGCGGTTCAACTTTCAGCTTGGTTGTGATTTCACAGTAAGCCCAAAATTGAAATTGACTCCTCTATTACTTTATATGAACGAAGCAGGAGCAACAGAATTTGACGCAGGAGTATTGGGGTATTACAAGATTGGCGAGACCCAATTTCAGGCAATATTGGGGGCTAATATCAGGGCTAATGACGCTGCTGTAATTAACGCCGGTATAAAATACGGAGAGCATGTTTTCCGTTTCAGTTACGATATAAATACATCTTATCTTAATGCATTTACAGGTGGAAGAGGCGCATGGGAATTTTCTCTCATTCTTACCATAATCAAGGGGCACCCATTGTTCAGTAAAAGCCAGATATAGAATTCCATTACCTGCTAATTATATTTTCAGGGTTTCGGATGGCTATGATATTAATCATCAGCTATTTCTGTTTATATTAGTATATTAGCACAAAATATAAACCAATTGCTCTTGGTTAATAAAATGAGAAGAAAAATAATCGGAAGTTTAGTTCTATTACTTGCATTTACTTTTTCTGCCTGTGTAAAAGATTTTAATAAACCACTTGCGGCACTGGAATATTCACCTTTGGTTGCTGCTCCGCTTGTTAACACAACTCTTACAGTTAGCAATCTGCTTGTTAAGGATACTAAAAGCGGTACAGTACAAGCAGACTCAACCAATTTTTTGTCTTTAGTATATAGGGGAAGATTATTCTCACTTACGGCCAATTCGATAGTTAAGATACCTAACCAGGGGTTTACCTATTCAACACCTGCTTTAACTGCCGCAGATACTACAATTTTTAATTCACTGCCAGCAGGTTCTTCTTATCCGCTGCCAATGTTTACTGATACACTTGCATTCAATACAGGAAATACAGCTGCTGTTGATTCTGTGGTATTTGAGCCGGGAACTATGTTCAGTGTAAGCATAATTTCACAGTTTGCTCAAAATGAAATGGTAACAATTACTATACCTCACGCTAAAAAGAATGGTGTTCCACTTAGCCAGACTTTTAATGTTATATATACTGGCGGTTTACCGGTGATAGTAGTAGGTAATCTTGATGTTTCTGGTTATACGTTTGATATGACTGAAGGTGGTACTACTTCAAATAAGTTCAGTATGGAGTTTTCGGTGACTTTGAATAAGTCAACGAATATTCCAATGCAGATAACCGATAATGCTTCTATTCCTATTGGCCTCAACAATGTTTTCTTCCAGAAATTATTCGGGTTTATAGAACAACCTTTTTTATCTCCAAGTTTAGATACCATACCCATTACCATATTTAATAATACTACTCCCGGCGGAGGTACTTTTACTTTGGTAAATCCTCAGGTGCGTTTTATACTTACAAATTCTTACGGAGTACCAATATCTGCTACGTTCAATACACTGATGGGCCATAATCCGCCATCATCAAACTACCCGATTACAGTAACCGACCCCAAACTTAATCCATGGAAGATGCCTTATCCTTTAATATCACAAGTAGGTCAGTCTGTCAAAGATTCGGTCAATATCAGTAATGCGAACACTAATAATACACTTGGAGCCGCTATAGGGCATACGCCAAAATACTTTATTTATTCTGTGAATGCACAGGCCAACCCGAATGGTAAACCAATAGCTCCGAATACAAACTTTGTGTTAGATACAAGCCGTTTTATAGTTGATTTTCAAATAACATTACCATTGTGGGGTACTGCCAGCAACATCTTGTTAATGGATACTGTTCCTTTTACTTTATCTCAAAGTAACCTGAATGCTATCGACTCTATGGATATAAAAATAAATGCTACAAATGGTTTCCCTGTTGATATGGGATTCCAGGCTTATTTAACAGATTCTATTTCTCCAACACAGAGATATAACATACTCGATTCCATTGTGTCACCATATCAGATTATTGTTCCCTCAGCAAGTGTTGATACAAGCACAGGTAAGGTATACATGCCTACCAATAAAATTACGGATAATGTTTTTAATAAAGCAAGAATAAACAAGATACAGAAAGTTAAAAAACTTATACTGAAAGGATCATTTATAACATTCAATAATGGAAAGGCAAATGTTAAAATGTATTCAACCTATTATATGAGTATTAAGATTGGAATATTGGCTAAACTGCAAACTAAAATATAGAACAACATTAAAAAGATTACGAAACATATTTTCATTGTTATAGCCTTACTGAGTTTTACAAAGACAGAAGCGCAGCAAGATATGTTGTTGTATAATATGCAGGCAATACAGCAAAGCATGTATGTTAATCCATCTCAAGCTCCGCAAAGCAATATAAACATTGGTATTCCTGCCCTTTCTTCATTGTATTTTAATTTAGGTAACAGCGGTTTCCGTATTAGTGATGGAATACAGAAAAGCTCCGATGATTCGCTTCACCTGGATATTAATAATTTGTTGGGAAAGCTTAAGCCTAATAATTACATAAATCAATCTCTACAGGTTGACCTCTTTTCAGCAGGTTTCCGGTTGGGGAAGAATTACTTTACTCTTAGCGTTATTGAGAAAGAAAATATAAATTTCGTTTACCCAAAAAGCTTCATGGAATGGGCATGGCAGGGTAATGGTGCATACCTTGGACAGAATATGTCATTTAACTTTGGCTTGAATGCAGTTCATTACCGTGAATATGGTATTGGTATGGCACGTGAGGTTACAGACAAACTCAGTGTTGGTATAAAGGTAAAATACCTGTATGGTATGGAAAATGTTTGGGCTCAAAGTAGTAATGTTACTTTTAACACAGCTTCTTCAGATTATGGTTATTCTGCAAGTGATGATATTAGGATAAATACTGCCGGGGTTGATTCCGGATCGTTTAATAATTTTAATGCACCTCAATATCTTTTCAAAAAGGATAATGGGGGTATGGCAGTAGATTTGGGCGCTACCTATAAATTCAATGATAAAATTACTTTTTCAGCAAGCCTTATTGACTTAGGTTATATAAACTGGAACACTCAACTTGCTAATTATAGTGGTTCTGGCTCATTTCAATTTGATGGTATAGATCTTAATCAATTTACTAAATCAGGAGACTCTGCGCTTACTAAACTTGCTGATTCAGCAAAGAAAACATTTAATATCAGTACAACACACCAATCATATAAAACAATGCTTCCGGCAAAAGTATACATAGGTGCTGATTATAAGTTATCGGATAAAGCAAATGCAGGTGTTCTTTTATATGGGCAGTTTTTCGATAATATAGTATCTCCGGCTATTGCGCTTTCTTATAATCTGAAACTTAACAGTTGGTTCAGCGCTTCTGCAAGTTATGCCATCATGAACAATGACTTTTCAAATATCGGGCTTGGTTTTGCAATTACCGGGCCGGTTCAGTGGTATGTTGTAACCGATAATGCAATAGGGCTTATATTGCCTGAATCAACTAAAACATTTACAATTCGCACCGGAATAAACTTATGTTTTGGCAGGAAGCCTAAGAAAAAGGATTCCGCCTCATTTGACGGAAGCGATAAAAATACAACTACTTCTCCACCTGCTTCAACAACTCCGCCACCAACTCCTGCGCCGGAGCCTCCTAAGCAATAATTAATTCGATTTACTAATTAGTAACAGTTACCAAACCACTACTGGTGTTGAAGCTAACTTTATAGGATTTCAATCCAATAGTACTAGGGCCGGTATTAACATTTCCATTATATAGGTTATAAGTAGACTCACATTCAAGGCATATAGCCGTACCATTAGTCTGAGATTGAACGATGCCATTGTTATCAGAAAGATCGTAAGAACAAGTTCTGTCATATGCCATAATTGTACTTGAGGTCAACCTGTATAAAAGCAACCCCCTATACCCACCACTGGCATATGCAACACCGCCGACAGTTTGTAAGGTAGTATATGGAGCGGAATTAATATTAATATTTAGATTCACTGAAACATTTGGAATAGGAGTACTTGCCTCAGGATTTATTCCCTTACTGCAACTATTTAAAAATAAAGGGGCAGAAAACAACAGAAATGCTATATAAACTTTCAAATTTCTCATATTCGTATTAATTCGATAAATACCAGACTAATTTACGACTAATTTATCGTTATAAGTAAAACCTATTCATGAATTAGACGATTTTTAACAGTGTAACCCTTTACAAGAATTATTTCAATGAGTTCTTTAGATTCCCACCCATCCCTGCTACTATAGGATAGGAGGGAAAAAGCGATATTGAGGATGGGGGGAGAAATGAGTTTTATTAAATATTTTTTACCTTTATTTCATAATGTAGTGTTAGATCATAATTTCACTAAAACCATCGCTAAAATACGTACGTATTTATACGTAGTAATGGGTTAATTACTTATTGTTATTGGGTTATAAGGGCATTTAATTATATTAAATACGTACTATATTTTTATAAATTTGTAAAAACATATTGAATAATGTTCAATAAAAAGATTTGGTTTGGTTCTATTTCATGCGTATGAAAGGATTAAAAAACTGTAGAACTAAAGCCAGTATTGAAGCCGAGGAAAGAGAACGGCACAGGATAGCTAAGGACATTCATGATAGCCTCGGACAACAATTATCTGCCATAAAATTGTATTTGAATACATTAAAGAATATTTCACCGGTTAAGGAAAAATCAAAATATAATGTTTTGATGTCTAAATCTATTGGAGCCCTGGATGATGCGGTTGCCGATCTTTCAGATATATGCTTTAATCTTATGCCTGCTGCTTTAAATGCGTATGGGTTAATATATGCTGTTTCTGAGCTTTCCGGCAAAATAAAGCTTTCCAAGAAAATTAATATTGATACAGTTATATATCCTAAGTTTCCGCAACTTGATAAAACCCTGGAGATAAATATATTCAGGGTTATACAAGAGTTTATAAATAATGCTATTAAACATGGTAAGGCAAAGAACATACTGGTACAACTTGATTACCAAGGTAAAAAAAGGCAAATTGAAATGTTATTGAAAGACGATGGCAAAGGATTTGATGTTGCCAAATCATTTAATGGTATGGGACTAAAGAATGTAAGATCGAGAATTGAATTTCATAAAGGGAAACTGAATATTAAAAGCTCAACTTCGGGTACTATATATGAAATATTTATACCAATAAAAAAGGATAAACAATGAAAAAAATAAAGATACTACTGACAGATGATCACAAAATGATACGTGATGGATTGAAAGTTATGCTTGAAATGTATAACGGTAAATATACATTTGTTATGGATGAAGCCTCAAGCGGGGAAGCGGCTGTGGATAAGATCAGGAAGAATGATTATGATATTGTTCTGTTGGATTATCAATTACCAGGTATGAACGGTGCTGAGACTGCCCGTGTAGTTATGCAAATAAAACCCGGAACAAAAATACTTGCCTTATCGAATTACAATGAGTGTGCGTATATAGACAAAATGATGAAAGGCCACAAAGCAAAGGGATATATATTAAAAAATATAGGCCAGGAAGAACTGATTAAGGCTATTGAAACAGTATTATCCAATAAAATATATTATTCCAACGAAATTTCACTAACCCTGATGAACCGTGGTAAATTGGATAGTGGAATAAAAAGCGAAAATGGCTCATACGAGTTACTCACTAAAAGAGAAATAGAAGTGTTACGGCTTATTGCTGAAGAAAATACAAATGAAACGATAGCCAATACTTTATCTATCAGTAAAAGAACGGTTGATTCGCACAGACAGCATATCATGTTCAAATTAGGTGTTCGTAATTCAGTAGGCCTGGTAAAGGCTGCCCTGAATATATTTTCACACTCAGTTTAACTATTAAATTTTTTCAACCATTTAATAGCCTTGGTTTTGTCAGTAAATAGTTTAATCGGCAGCCGGGGTTTATCAACTGTGATGTATATATTACCCGCAAGTTTTGAAATTAAAGAACCTACCAGCAAAGCGCCGGCAGTTACTCCAACTGTTGCGTGCTCGCTTGCAAAAAATTTTCTTGATACCGTATCTGTAGCAGCAAGACCATTAATATCAACAAATAGCAACGTTGTTTTTCCTTTACAGAGTTGAATACGCTCTTCAACCATTTCTTTTGCAATATCAAGGTTAATTATAATACCCTGATGCCAGGTAATATGCATTATTCCATCTACAATTAGATACGAGGCATATTTTGTTTCAGTGGATTTCATTAATTAAAACTAATCATTTATACGCTTGCAACCATTGCAATGCCTTGTCCCTATCAGTAAATAATTGTGCAGGAGCATAAGGCTTATCTATTTTTATAAAAATATTACCGGCAAGTTTCATTATTTCATTATCAATTAAAAACGCACCAGCTGTTATATATTGTACTGCTTCTTTTGATGCCATATATTTTCTTGCTTTCGTATCTGTATAATAAACATTTATCAAATCTATAAATATTGGCATTGGCCTATGGTTTGATATTTTTAGACGCTCAGCTACAACTTGGTGCGATATTTCAAGATTTAAAATGGTATTTTTCTTAAAAACCTCAAATATTATACCATTTTCAATCCAAAGTTCAAAAAAATTATGGTCAAAATACTGTTCTTTCATGGGGGTTTCAGGGTTTTTACGTGTATATACGTACGTATTTATACGTACATTAAATTCATATACTTGGTTTAACTTCAAAAGTAATTTAAAAAACAATAGACATAATGGATAACAAGAAAAAAAACGGCAATATCGTTGACACTGTCAACGATATTATTAATCTCGGTAAAGAACGCGGCGTTCTGTTACAGTACACCGATGATGAATCATATGATGGAAGAACAATTTCGATCGGTGGTAAAAAACTGGTCAATTTCGGTTCCTGTTCATACCTGGGGTTGGAAACTGACAGAAGGTTAAAAGATGCGGCTATTGAAGCCATACAAAAGTATGGTATTCAGTACTCTTCATCCCGTACTTATGTATCATGCACACTCTATACGGAACTGGAGGACCTTGTTTCTCAGATGTTTGAGAATAATGTTGTATTAACACCTACAACTACCTTAGGACACATGTCTGTAATACCTGTTGTAGTTGAAGAAGGCGATGTGATCATTCTCGATCAGCAGGCGCATGCCAGTATACAATCGGCTGCAAATCAAATGCAGCTAAAGGGTGTAGTTGTTACCGTAGTACGCCATAACGATATGGATGAATTAGAGAAAAAAATAATTCAGTATTCGGCCAATTATAACCGTATATGGTACATGATAGACGGTGTATATTCTATGTATGGTGATTATCCTTCTATAGAGAGACTGAAGATATTACTTGATAAGTACAAATCTTTCCATTTATATGTTGACGATGCTCATGGAATGTCTTGGTCCGGCAAAAATGGAAGAGGAGTTACATTAAGCAGGATGGAGCTTACTGAAAAAACAATAGTAGGCAGTTCATTTGCCAAAGGGTTTGGTACTGGTGGTGGTGTTTTTGTGTTTAAAGATAAAGCGCTGGCACAAAAAGTAAGGAACTGTGGTGGCCCGTTGGTTTTCTCCGGCCCCAGCCAGATACCGGTAATTGCTGCAAGTATAGCTTCGGCCAAAATACACTTATCAGGTGAAATCACCCTCAGGCAAGAGGAACTGAAAAAAAGGATAGATTATTGTTATGATCTATTGGTGAACAAATATAATTTACCTGTAATTTCCAATCCTCAATCGCCTATTACATTTATTGGATTAGGATTGACAAGGGTGGGTTATAATATGGTGCAGCGTATGAAGAACGATGGTTTTTTTACAAACCTTGCTATATTTCCGGCAGTACCTGAAGTTTGTACCGGCCTGAGGTTTACTATAACTCTTCATCATACATTCGATGATATTAAAAACCTGGCTGAAAAATTAGCCTACCATTTCCCGAAAGCATTGGCAGATGAAGGAAGGACATTAAAGGATGTTCACAGAGCGTTCAGAAAGGTTGCCAAGTTTAAAGAAATTGAAGAACCGATCTCCCCGGTTATAAATTCACTTCTCAACGGGTATACTATCCAGCATGAAAGCACAATAAAGAATATTGATGAAAAATTGTGGAATGAATTAATTGGTAAGAGAGGAGTTAATGATTGGAAGGAAATGCTGTTCTTTGAACAAACTTTTTCTCGTAATGAATTACCTGAACATAACTGGAGCTTTCATTATTATATTATTCGTGATGCTGCCGGTGTACCTGTCTTGGCTACTTACTTTACAGCAACTATAGCTAAAGATGATATGTTCTCTCCCCCATCTATTTCAAAACAAATTGAACAGATCAGGAAAACCGATAAGTACTATTTAAGCTCGAAAGTATTTACAATGGGATGCCTTATGTCGGTCGGTGAACATATATGGATAGATCGTACCAGAAATGACTGGAAACAGATAGCTATGTTACTACTTGATCGGGTTTGGGAAGACCAGGAAAAGGAACAGGCCACAGTAATAAGCTTAAGAGATTTCGATCCTGCAGACAAGGAACTGAAAGAATTCTTTATGGACCAGGGATTTATAGCTATTGATATACCGGATGGGCACGTAGTTGAAAATTTAGAATGGAGTAGTAATGATGCTTTTCTGCAATCAATAAACCGTGAAAAAAAATACTATGTAAGAAAAAATGTTTTTGATTTTGAACATTGTTTTGAAGTTAAAATAATTAATTCTATTCAGGACGGTGATATTGATAAATACTATCAACTATATAAGAATGTGAGCGATAGGAGTAATGAAATTTCAGCGTTTGAACTTCACCGGAAATTTTTCGAAAATGTGATAACTCATCCTAATTGGGAGCTTCTGGAAATTAAACTGAAGCCTGAATTTGATTCCAGGGCGGAAAGGAGTGCTATCGGGATGGCAATAAGTTACGTTTGCAATAGAAATTATAATTTTTTGATAACCGGTATAGATTATGATTTTCTTGAGAATTACCATATATACGCACAAACACTTTGGCAAACAGTTAAGCGAGCGAACGCGCTTGGATTAAGTGCTGTTAATATGGGCGTAACTGCTTCTCAGAATAAGCGCAAATTCGGTGCAAGAGTTATTAAAAATACAATGTATGTGCAAACTAAGGATAGCTATAATGCCTCAGTTATTGCAAGCATGGTTAATAACCGGTTAGATTCTGTGGTTTAACAAAAATAAAAAAGGGCGCATTTAGCGCCCTTTTTTATTTCCTTTAAAGTTTAAATTGCAGGACTGATAACAAATACTATTTCACCAATTTCGCTCCTGTCTTCTGGTATGGTAGGTATAGTTACGGAAACAGCAATTTCCTGTTTAAGAGTAGATATTATATTTGTGTTGATACCGTTAACCCTATTGGATTTTGCCAGAAGTTTGGTATAGTTTGGTATAAATCTTTTTACATCCGTTCCTATAAAGTTCTCTTCCGTATTTACTTGTAAAAGTTTAATTCCATTATCATTGATAAAACGAATCTTTCCTTCTATAGAGGTCACTATTAAGGAAATATCAGGAACGATGGAGAAGTACGCATTGATTGCTTTTGCAGACACCATTGATGTCTCAATTTTTTCAATGATACTGTTAAAAAAGAAAATTATATAGTTGAAAATATTTCTTTTGTCACTCGAAGAATTATTAAGCGCAACTTTATTAGAAAAATCAAGCTGCAGCACATTACTTAATGCATTTTCAAGATTGCTGAATACTTCTTTTACTTTGCTATCCTTAAGTGTTTTTAATGAAATTATCTTTTCAAATATATCATATAGTTTATCTTCTTCCACTTCCCATACATTCTTATGCTCCAGGTGGAAATAAACACGTTCTAATAATTTCGTGCAAAGTTCAGGATCTAATTTTTTTGTTTCTGTTTTATATGCTTTTTCTATACCAAGTACCCAGCATCTTTCCAAAAAAGTCCGGTCAGCCTCACTTTTATCCTTTATGGCTGAATATATCTGTTGAATAATATCAATTGCTACCGGATCGGTACCAATGATGATATTTTCAGGACGAATGTCTTTTTTGGTATTCATAATATTGATAGCGGTGTATTATTATGCTACTATACAAATGTAAATCATTTTAGACGAAAAGCCTCATTTTTTCAGGAATAATGCTTGAATTCAAGCAAATTACGAGATATTCGTAATATATGTACGTAGAAATACTTACGTATAAAATACCAGGTTAGAACAGGCATCACCCCATGTATCTGAATTATGATATTTACATGCTATTTTTTCGCAAATTTGTTGAAAACATAAGGCATTGTTTGACCAGATAAATAAGTATGCTGAGGCTAAAACTCCTTTTTTATTTATCATTGATTTTGATAAAAAAAATGCAATTGTTATTCCTATAGATAAGGTAAACCCCGAAGAAATTTTATATGATATCAATGGATTTTCAAACTATAAGAATGATCCTGACGAATCTGCACCCGAGTTTACTTTTGAAAAATATCCATTATCTTATGAAGAATACAAAGCTAAGTTTGATAAAATTCAACACCATTTAATATCGGGTAACAGTTACCTTGTTAATTTAACCTTTCCAACAAAGATCAAAACATCTTTGAGCCTTAAAGAAATATTTATCTATAGTAAAGCGCCATACAAATTGTGGATGAAAGATAAGGTCGTAGTATTTTCTCCCGAGCCGTTTATAAAAATTGAAGATGATATTATATCATCGTTCCCTATGAAAGGAACAATAAATGCAAACATTCCGGGCGCTGAAAAGATAATACTGGAAAATGAAAAAGAACTTGCTGAACATTCAACTATAGTTGATCTCATCCGTAACGACTTAAGTATGGTGGCTGATAAGGTTGAGTTAAAAAAATTCAGATATGTAAGCCGTATAAAAACTTTTAATTCTGAATTATTACAGGTAAGTTCTCAAATAAGCGGAATGGTGAGAAAGGAATTGAAGCTTAGTTTAGGTACACTTCTTTCTCTTTTACTTCCTGCAGGTTCTATAAGCGGAGCGCCAAAGCGGAAAACAGTAGAAATAATTAAAGAGGCGGAGGGCTATGAAAGGGGCTATTATACCGGAATATTTGGTTATTTCGATGGCCGCAAACTTGAAAGCTCAGTTATGATAAGGTTTATTGAAAATATAAACGGGCAGTTCTATTTTAAAAGTGGCGGAGGAATAACTATTTATAGCGATTGCAAATATGAGTACAATGAATTAATAGATAAAGTATATGTGCCGATTAATTGAAACCATTAAAATTGTTCAGGGGCAATTTCAAAACATTGCCGGTCATAATAACAGGTTAAACAGGTCAAGAAAAGAACTTTTTAAATCTAATGATGAAATCGATATTGCAAAGGCAGTCGATATACCAGATTCAGCAAGCCAGGGAATTTATAAATGTACTATAACGTATAATGAGAAAATTATCGCAGCTCAATTTCAACCATATAGTATAAGAGAAATAAAAAGCCTGAAAATTGTCACGGATAATACTATTTTATACAATTATAAGTATGCAGACAGGTCAGCATTAAATAATTTATTGGAGCGAAAAGGAAGATGCGATGAAATTGTTATCGTTAAAAATGACAGGATTACCGATACATCGTTTTCAAATATTATAATGTATGATGGGAAAAATTGGATTACGCCTCGTTCTCCTTTATTAAAAGGAACAAAGAGGGAAACACTTTTAAAACAAGGATTAATTGAAGAAGCGGAAATAAGAACGAAAGATCTGACAAAATTTCAAAGTGTAGGCCTGATCAATGCAATGCTGGAGATCGGAGATATTACTATTGATGTTTCAAACATTGAAAATGAATAATTATGTTGCTTTAAATATATTTGCTTCATTATATAGGCGAATTAATTAATGGATAAAATATGGTAGAAAAAGGAACGATAGAACTTTTTTTTCAGGAACTCCAGCATAGAATTTGTGTCGGCTTGGAAAAGACTGATGGCAAAGCAAAGTTTATTGAAGATAATTGGGAACGGCCTGAAGGTGGAGGAGGAAGAACCAGGGTAATTGAGAATGGGAATATTATAGAAAAAGGTGGTGTTAATTATTCTTCGGTTTTTGGAAATTGCCCCGATTTTTTGAAAGAACAAGCGGGAATAAACAAATCTGAAACGGTACAGTTTCATGCAACAGGGCTTTCTCTGGTAATTCATCCCAATCATCCCTTTGTGCCAATAATTCACATGAATGTTCGCTACTTTGAGGCTGGTAAAATGTGGTGGTTTGGTGGGGGAATTGATCTAACGCCTCATTATATAAATGAGGATGAAGCCAGGTTCTTTCATTCCCGGTTAAAAAATGTATGTGATCTGCATAACCCTTCTTATTATGAGGAATTTAAGAAATGGGCTGATGAATATTTTTATATAAAGCACAGAAAGGAAACAAGAGGTATTGGCGGTATATTTTTCGATCGCTTGTCAGCTAATAATGAATTTACCAAAGAGCAGAGGTTTGAATTTGTGAAGGATGTAGGTAGTTCATTTTTAGATACTTACCTGCCATTAATTGAGAATAACCGGAATAAACCATTTAGTGAAAAAAACAAGAATTGGCAATTGCTGAGACGGGGTAGGTATGTAGAATTTAACCTGGTGTACGATAGGGGAACTAAATTTGGTTTGGTAACCAATGGAAGAACAGAATCTATTTTAATGAGTCTTCCACCCGTGGCTGCGTGGAACTATGACCCGACTATTGAAGACAATGGCCTGGAAAACAATACATTACAATACCTCAACACTATTAATACGTGGGGACTTTAGAGAAAGTTACGTTTTTGTTTGCTTTTTCAATTAAAAATTCATATTTTTGATATAGTAAAGTTAAAGTGGGTTTCATCTAAAGTTAAGAAAATGTTAAGATTTACTCCTGAAGTTATACCATGTTATCAAGAACAGTATTGTTTTTTAAACTCAGGATTAAAGACCAACCAAGGCATACACAGGCTGCCAATAAGTAGAATTAGCTTGTTGGCATTTTTTATGAATAGTAATATATTGAATTTAATTGATATACTGGGAAACCGCATTTCTGTTTTTGTACACGGCATTAAAAAAAATAATAACTGATAAAATTTTAGTTATGAAAAAAACTTACTCCATCCTGAAAAGCAAACCAAGCCTGATTATAATAGCAATGCTGTTTTTGAATTGCTTTAGTTTAATTGGGCAGGTAAAGAATACTGTTGAAGATGCAGAAGATAAAAACCAGGATGTTAAAATGCAGGTATACCAGAATTTGGAACAGCAAACCGGTATGTCTGAAAATGAATTTAACGAGTTTACACACTATTATGTTGATACACTGGCCAAATACATACACAGGTCATTTGTATATTTGAAAAAGCACCCTGATGCAACTATTAACTCTCCTGTAATACAAAAATATATAACTGAAAAAACTGCATATTATGTGCAGATGTATACTAATTTCAAAAAAATAAAGGCTGAGTTCCCATCAAGTGTTGCCGAGGCTTTAGCCCCAAGGCAGCCTAATAAGGGCCAGAATTTGCCTTGTAACCCGGCTTGCGATAATATTGATTTTTCTTCAGGTACATTAGCGGCATGGACAGAAGGGTATGCATCCTGTTCTTCTGAAGATGTTGGGAAGAATTGTCCCCCTGCCGGTGGCGGCCCTCCTGCTTTTTCATATACTACTCCTACCTATAGTACAAGCGCTACTGCTGCCGGAGCCGGGCCTGATGCCAGTACGGCAAATGATTACCAGGTAAATGTTGTTGGCCTGGGTGTAGATCCTAATGTTGGCATTCAAATGGTTGCCCCTGGTTATGCATACTCAGCTGAGATTGGTGATGGAAATGCAGTTTATTATGGAGTAGCATTCCTGGAACAAAAATTCATTGTAACACCTGCAAATGCCGATTTTTTCTACAATTATGCTGTAGTATTAAATAATCCAAGCCACTGTTATCACCAACAACCCTATTTTAACGTTGCCATGTTAGACCAGAATGGTGACACCATTCCACACTGCGGTAACTATAACGTGGTTGCGGGCGGGGCCAATGTATCAGGCGCCTGGCAATACAAAAATAAAGGCACCTTAAGTGAAATAGATTATCTGGATTGGACCACGGCATTTGTGGCTTTAAAAAAATATATGGGTCAATGTATTACGGTAGTTGTACAAACGTCTGACTGCGGACAAGGTGGCCACTACGGCTATGCTTATTTCGATGCTCAGTGTAAAACATTGGGAATTATAACTTCAGCAGCGGCATTATGTGGTAACCCTATTACATTAACAGCACCTAACGGTGGACTTGCATATCAATGGACAGGTCCTGGTGCAGGATGTATGACACCTGCAGCAGGTAATACACAAACCATTACCGTAAGTTGCCCGGGCAAATATACCGTAGTAATTACAACAGTAAGCGGCTCGGCATGCGCTGATACGCTTGATACAATTATTGCCAGCAGTACTGCTACGGCTCCTATTCCGAACTTCAAGGCGGATACTGTGTGTGTTGGTAATGCAACAAACTTTACAAACTTAACAACGCCTGCACTTGGCAGTAATGTATATAGTTGGTATTTTGGAACCGGAACCCCCCCCACTGATAGTAGTCATTTAGTCAACCCGACATATACTTATCCTGCAGCGGGCACATATTCTGTTTACCTTAAATCAACCAACGGTGGTTGCGGTGGCGATACCATTATTCCCGTCGTCGTCGTCGGTACGCCTACAGCGGCGTTCACGGCAAGTTCGGTTTGTTTAAATACACCAACCGCGTTTACCAATACGTCTACAGGGTCTATTGTGTATAAATGGGTTTTTGGTGATGGAAGCCCAAATTCAACACTTCCTAATCCAACTCATACATATCCTGCCTGCGGAACATATACCGCTACACTTTATGTGGGTATTAAAGGTTGTATAGATTCTGCGAAACAGACCATAAATATCAACCCTATACCTATGCCTCAGTTTACATCCGATACGGTTTGTATAGCTAACCCTACACAATTTACCGATCTTTCTACTATTCCATGCGGTGGCAAAATTACCGGGTGGAGCTGGAAGTTTGGTGATCCTGCCAACGGAACGTCAACAGTACAAAATCCTCCATATACTTATGCTACTACGGGAACGTATAATGTAACATTAACTGCCACATCAGACAGCGGCTGTTCCGCAGCGGTTACATTGCCTGCTTTGGTAGTGCCTAACCCTGTTGCTAAGTTCTCAACCGGACCAGTATGTCTTGGCCAGGCTACAAAATTCACTGATCTATCTACCGGGCCTCCTGCAAAGTGGAATTGGTATTTTGGCGATCCTTTAAATTCTACATCTACTGTTCAAAATCCTTCCTTTACGTATACTGCTGCAGGAACATATACAATTAAGCTGGTAGTGTCATCAGGTAAAGGATGCGTGGATTCTACCATACAAACAGTTACTGTAAACCCAATTCCAACATCGGGCTTTACAGCAGATACAGTATGCCAGGGAACTGCAACTGCATTTAAAGATACTTCCAGTGGTGGTACCTCCTGGACATGGAAGTTTGGTGATCCGCCTACAAATGGAACTGGAACAGGACAAACACCTACCTATACATACGCTGCTGCCGGTACATATAATGTAACAGAAGTAGTTACCAGTGCTAATGGTTGTAAGGATAGTATTATACTTCCTGTATTAGTTAACCCTAACCCAACAGGTACATTTACTGTACCTCCTGTTTGTTTGGGAACACCAAGCGTATTTACACTTACTACCTCGACACCGGTAAGTACCTATGCCTGGACATTTGGAGATGCAGTAGGAACTTCTTCATCACAGAACCCTACATATACATACGGAGCAGCTGGAACATATAATGTAACGGTTGTAATTACTACAGCCGGAGCTTGTACCGGTACGGTAACCGGCACAGCAGTTGTTAATTCTATACCTGTGGCAGACTTTACTGCCCCTCCTGTTTGCCAGGACAAGGCCATGTCATTTACAAACTCATCTACCGTAGCTGGCGGCGGGGCATTAACATACGTATGGAATTTCGGCGATGGCAATAGTTCTGCATTACCGAACCCTACTCACCAATATGCTGCGTGTGGTACATACAATGTAATGCTTACGGCTTCATCGGGTGCGAATTGTACGCATGATACTACAATTACAGTTACTATTAACCCAATGCCGATACCAAATTTCACTGGTACTAATGTATGCCAAGGGCTTACTACGACATTTACCGATGCTTCTACAATAGCTTGTGGCGGTACTATTACAGGCTGGGCATGGAGTTTTGGTGATGCAGGCACTTCAACATTACAAAACCCGACTCATACCTATGCTGCTGCTAATATATATTCTGTTACTTTAACGGTGACCTCGAATAATGGTTGTGATTCAATGATCACATTACCTGTAACTGTCTATCCTTTACCTGTTCCTAAGTTTACTGCTCCTCCGGTATGCCAGGGAACACCAACAACATTTACTGATGGATCAACCGTTCCGGGTGGTGGAATAATAAAAACCTGGGCATGGAGATTTGGCGATGGAGTTACTTCTGCATTACAAGACCCAACTCACACCTATGCTGCAGCTGGAACTTACCCGGTAACTTTAATTGTTACATCAACTGAGGGCTGTATTGATTCCATAACTAAGATTATAACTGTGAATCCTAATCCTGTTCCTCTCTTTTTACAGGATTCATCAGCCTGTGTGCCTTTATGTATGCATTTTTACGATTCCAGTAAAATAGCTCCTCCCGATCAGATCTCCACTTGGTTATGGAACTTCGGAGATGGTTCCAGTGATTCTACCTCAGTGTTGAAAAATCCAACACATTGTTTTAATACTGTAGGTACATTTACCGGTACATTAACGGTTACAACAAACAATGGTTGTAGTGCAACTTATGTTAAGCCAAACTACATCACTACATGGCCAATACCGGTCGCTAAATTCACGTCTTATCCTAATCCTACAGTGCTTATCAATAACCCTACTGTTACATTCATTGATCAATCAACAGGAAACCCTGTAAGCTGGTCATGGTTTAATTTCGGTGATGGCTTAGACTCTACGGCAACTAGCGAGAACACAATACATACTTATATAGATACCGGAACATTTTACGTGTACCTGGCTATTGAAAATAAGTACGGTTGTAAGGACACCGTAAGAGAGCCTGTTGTAGTACAACCTATATGGACATTCTATGTGCCTAACGCGTTTACCCCGAACGCCGATGGCTTGAATGATGGCTTTATCGGAAAGGGCGTTGGAATATTAAAATATGAGATGTGGATATTCGACCGTTGGGGAATGCTACTCTACCATTGTACCGATATGCAACATCCGTGGGATGGAACGGTACAGGGCAGTGGTGGTAAAGAATGTCAGGAGGACACGTATGTCTGGTTAATAGAAATTACCGATGTATTCCATGGCTTCCACAGATATGTGGGAAGAGTATCGATTATAAAATAAAAGAATAGATGATTGTGAAAAAGCCCTGAAGAAATTCCTTAATTACGCAGACGTTTAAAATTAAAAGAGCCCCAGATTGGGGCTCTTTTAATTTGCTGATTATCTGTTGTTTGCGATAATTACTAAAAGTTAGAATGATTGTCTAAATCATCCTTTTATTTTGGATCTACCATTGTTTTGGGTTTAAGGGTAAATGACTCCGCAACTGCGGAATCATTTATACTAACTTATGAAAATAATTCAACAATTATTGGGTTTTAATATTAAAAGCGCCTACCTTGGATAAAATAATTATTAAGAATATGAATAAAGTAAGATTAATACCGGTCAAAGATCAAAGTTTTATCACATCTGCTGGATTTGACAATGATGAACAGAAACTTATAATTAAATTCTCAGATAATAAGGGTTATGAATATTTTAATGCTCATTTGTGTGATTTAATAAACTTAGTAGAATCCTATCTGCATGGAGTTAATTCAGGAACTTATTTCAATTCTTATATCAAGGGGAAGTTTGAATATGATTGCGTTGAAGAAGATTAGAAGTCTATAACCCAATAATTAAACCTACTATAATGAAGAGCGAGATTACTTGCCCAAATTGCAAAAAAGGTAAAATATCATTGTATGAAATCTTTAGAAGGAAATCAGATGAAGCTGTATGTTCAAAGTGTGAAGCTGTGGCCACATTTTCCAATACAGGCAAAATGATTGAAATTAAAACTAAAGAAGAATATGAAAAGAGTATTTGTCCTCATTGTAACGAACGACTTGAACAAAGAAGAAATTCGGGGCTTTTTTATTTATACTACTAGTTGAAACAGAACGGGCTTGCTTGGTGTAGCATCGTTCTCAAAACTCGCAATTTGCAGGTTAAGAAGATAAGCCCCATCCATTACTGTATTAGGTACGTATATAAGTTCAGTAATTGTCCTTTCGGTTTTTGTATCATCAGGATAATTCCAGAAAATATGGTGGCATGACAATTTACCATCATCCTTTTCTTTATCTACCGAAGGAAGATCGATGAGTAAATGGTTAATGCCAAGCGATACAATATACTTCATAGCCTCATTAGTGAGGTAAATAGGATTAATATCGGAGTATTGCAGTTCTGTTTTAGCAACAGGATTAGAAACAGTGCGAATGACTAATGCTTCCGGCTTTTTACCTTCCAGGCAGTTTGCAATATGTTTTTCTGTAATTACCTTATCGCCATTAGGTAGCTCATCAGGCAATATGCTTATCAGTTCAGAAATGAAAAAAAAATCTTTAAGGCATTTATTTATGCTGTGATCTTCCTTACTTATATGACCCACACATTCAGTATGCGTTCCATTGCCATGTGGGTTAAATGAGATATTGCGAAAATTTACCGGAGCGCCTGATGCAACTTCACCAACCCAATCTCCAACACGCACAGGTTCTATTTTAACCGGTTCGGCATGCCAGGCGTTTACATTGTGTTTGCCTGCCCTAAGGGGTATAGATATATCTATTGGCCTACTTAGGTCAGTACGATAAGTCTTTCCTTTATGTTGAATGCTCGCGAACATTTTTATATAAACAGATCAGATGCTATTTTATCTGCAAGGAATTTTCCTTTCTGAGTCAAAGTTACATTTTCCTCGTTTTGTTGAATATGCCCTGAATTAATATAGGGTTTAGATTCTGCCAACATATCTGCCAAAATAGATTTACCGAATGTGTCTTCAACAAATGCTAGATCAATACCCCAAATGGTTCTTAAGCGTGTCATTACATATTCATTGAACCGGTCAGCATCCGACAGAATTTCCATTTCGAAAACCGGTTCAGCTGCATTTATGCCTTTTATATAAAGTGCATTATTAGCAATATTCCATTGGCGTGATGTACCGTTATATGAATGTGCCGATGGACCTATACCCAAATACGATTCATTCTTCCAATAGTTGCTATTGTGCCGCGAATACATATTCTCTTTACAGAAATTAGATATTTCATAATGAATAAAATTGTGTTTGCCAGCTTCATCCATTAGTACCTGGAATTGTTCTAATACAATAGGTTCTTCAGGAAGTATAATAGTTTTGTTCTGTATAAAACGGTTTAAGGCCGTCTTCTTTTCTACGGTAAGGCAATAGGCTGAAATATGTGGAACATCCAAAGCAAATGCCTGTTCAAGATTATGCTTCCATTTAGCGGGGCTAAGATCTGGCAACCCATAGATCAGGTCGATACTTATATTATGTATGCCTGATCTTTGTGCTTGCTTTACCGCTTCTGTTGCTTGTTTAGAGGTATGAGAGCGGTTCATCAATACAAGATGCTCGTCAAGAAAAGATTGTACGCCTATGCTAAGCCTGTTTATTCCTGCCGCTTTTAAAGCTTCTGTTTTTACGGCACTAAGGTCATCCGGATTTGCTTCCAGGGTTATTTCAGCTCCGGAAGCAATAGTGAAGTGTTTATTTAAAGTACTTAGTATCTTTTCCAATTCATCTTTTGTAAGAAGAGATGGAGTTCCTCCACCGAGATAAATAGTAGATATTTCTTTTGTAACTAAGTATTCTTTTCTGAGCTCTATCTCTTTACACAATGCATCAACCAATGCTGTTTTGCTATTCAGTGAAGTAGAAAAGTGGAAATCACAGTAATGGCAAGCCTGCTTACAAAAAGGTATATGAATATAAATGCCAGCCACGAAAAGAAAATATTATTGACGTTTTTTAAGCACAATACGAAATGTAGTGCCCTTATTTACCTCGGAATTTTTCACGAATATTTTACCGTCATGGTAATCTTCTATAATACGTTTGCATAATGATAAACCTAAGCCCCAGCCACGCTCTTTTGTAGTAAATCCAGGTTCGAAGACAGTTTTAAATTTGCTCTTGGGTATGCCTTTTCCTGTATCACTAATATCTATGTATAAGAACTGTAATTGATCTGTAATATCAACTACCAATGCGCCTTCTCCGCTCATGGCATCAATTGCATTGCGCAATAAATTCTCTATAACCCACGAAAATAAGGGTGAGTTTAGAGGAGCAACTGTATCGGCGTGCGGGGCAATATTGGTAGTGAACTTTACTTTATACGAAGTGCGTGCCCGCATATAATCCATTGTTTCCTGCAATACGTTCGCCACATCCTGCATTTCAAGTTGAGGCGAAGAACCGATCTTTGAGAACCGGCTTGTAATGATCTCAAGCCGTTTCACATCTTTTTCCATTTCAAGGGCATTGGCAAAATCTTTTATTTTTAAATACTCTACCCATGCCATGAGTGATGATAAAGGAGTTCCCAATTGATGTGCTGTTTCTTTAGCCATGCCTATCCATACCCTGTTTTGTTCGGCCCTGCGGGCTGTACTGAATAATGAATAACTGAATAGCATAAACAGGCCAATAATGCTAAACTCTAAATATGGAAAGTAGCGGAGCTCTTTTGAAAATGATGACTCTTCATAATAAATATATTCCTTGCCATTTTCCCCTAAGTCAATAATGATAGGGGCATTCGTGTTCTGCATACTGTTTATAAGCGCAATGCGCGATGCGGAATCCTTCAGGCTTAGTGAGTCAATACTGCCCGAAGATATTATATGCGTGCGGGTAGAATCAGTAATAATTGCCGGAACAGATGCCGCGTTGGCCACTACTTCTGACATAAACGAATTTTGAAGGTCATTCAATACACCTTTTAATTCAGTAAATACTTTAGAATCCTGGTAATACAGGTAGTTCTTTTGGGTTTTATATACTGTAATTTCAATAGGATCGTGCTGCTCTTTCATTTGAAGAAGCGTTTTCCTTACATAAACGGTGTCATTCTGCTTTGCAGCATCCAGGTTACGCGATGATATTATCTGGTTCTTATCATCAGTAAGTATAACCGGTACTGTCTGGTTATCCTGTATCAGTTTGAATATAAATCCAAGATCCATATTAGATACATCATTGCTGGCCAGCATTTTAGTAGCGTCGGCCCATAACTGTACCTTTTGTCTTTCATCACCACCTATTTGATTGAAAAGGGTGTTGGCATATTTTACCAGTTTGGCTTTCTTTTGAATAGCTTCCGCCCAAAGCTTTACTTTCTGGCGTTCTTCCAGTTCCATTTTGTTCACCAGAATGTTGGAATACCATAATGAAGCGCCAACGATAACCGAAGCTACTACAATAAGTATGATTTTCCACCTGTTCTTTTGGGCGTTATTCATGGAGATAACCTATAAAAGAGGACTGCAAAGGTACTCGTTTTAACGAAAACAGCCCTTTTTCACCTGAATCCAATTAGTTCTCAATAAAAAGGGAGGCTACATAGCCTCCCTTTTGCATAAAACCAACATTAATTTTTTAACACCTGTCGTTACAACGCGACTTCCATTGTTCTTTGAATTTCGCCTTTTCTTCATCGCTCATCTGGCTCCATTTTTCCTTCCAGGCTGCGTTATGCATGCGTCTGCCTCTCCAGCCACCATGGTAGCCTTTCCGGAAACCGCCGAACAGTATTTTGCATAATAAAAGCAAACCTAAAGCGTGCCAATAAGTAAGTAAGCCTACGGTTGGAAACAAGTTTGGCATTACACAGTTCCACAGCCCCATAACTACGGCTCCTGCAACAAATATGGCCAATGCTACAAGCGGCAGTATGAAGATGCATTTCCAGCCCCAACTTCTGCGTCCGTATCCCATGTTTTTATTCTCTTCGTCTGACATGATTCTTTGTTTTAGTAATTTAATAATTCTGTATATAAAGTTTTTAATCGGTCACGTAAATGTGCCACGGCATATCGTTTGCGTGAAATGAGAGTTTTGATATTCTCACCTGTTTTTTCTGCAATCTCCCTGAAGGTCAAATCCTCCAGTTCATTCCATACAAACACCTGTCTTTGTTCTTCCGGGAGTTCATCAAGCGCTTTGAAGAGTTCTTCCCAGAACAAATGTTTCAGTTGTTCATCTTCAGGGGTATGAAGGTCGGCCAGTAAAATATCTTTATAGTTTACTTCTCCATCCTCATCCTCATACACGAAATCTTCCAGGTGCAATGATGTTTGCTTGCGGTACTTATCGGTTATTTTGTTGCGCGCAACAGTATATAACCACGAGCCCACTTGTTCAATAGATTCGGTATCGGTTACATTACTTAGTTGGTACCATACATCTTGTAATATATCCTGTGCGTCCTCGTCAGTCCTAACGCGGCCGCGTATAAAACTAAAAAGGCGTTTCCCGTATTCTTGAACGGCCTGAATGATATTCTGGCTCTTTTCTTCGGCCATTGGCATTGCTATCATTTCTCTCATTTTTTAATAAGACGGTACCTGAGAGAATTTGCTTTAAACATACTGAAGTTTTTTGACTCGGAACGGGTAAAAAACGGTATTATTGCAGGCAAATTGCTCATAAAAACAAGTGCCTGTACGCAAAATAAGCCTTCATACGGCTACTTTTATAGTTATTGCCAATATGATCGGCACAGGCGTTTTTGTAAGCCTTGGCTTCCAGTTGGATCATATAGAATCGGGGTTTGCTATAATGATGCTTTGGGTATTGGGCGGAGTAATAGCTCTTTGTGGGGCTTTATCGTATGGGGAACTGGCTTCGGCAATGCCCACGTCCGGTGGAGAATACAATTACCTATCCAGAATTTTCCATCCTTTATTGGGGTTTTTATCTGGCTGGATATCAGTTACCGTTGGTTTTGCTGCCCCGGTAGCACTTTCGGCAATGGCATTGGGCAATTATGTAAATAAGGTTTACCCCGTGGTTAACCCGACCATATTAGCCTCGGTTATAGTCGTACTTATTACCATTATCCATTCTTTTACGTTAAAAAGGAGTGCTGTTTTTCAGGATATATCAACCATTTTAAAGATTGTCCTTATATTATTTTTTGTGGTAGCCGGATTTGCTCTGGCTTCGTCCCAAAATATTTCCATCATGCCAACTGACAGTCCAATTAAAGAACAAAGTTGGAAATGCATTTTTTCTTCAGCCTTTGCAGTATCGCTCAATTATATTTATTACGCCTATTCGGGTTGGAATGCCGCCGCTTATGTCGCTAACGATATTGAGAATCCTAAGGTGAATATCCACAAATCACTTTTATATGGCACTGTACTGGTAACTGTATTATATGTGCTTATCAATTATGTTTTCCTGTATACCGCACCCATGGGTGAGTTAAGAAACCAACCCGAGGTGGGATATATATCAGCTACCCATATTTTTGGGGCAAGTGGCTCTAAGATTATGGCTATTCTTATTGCACTTACTCTCCTGTCTTCTGTAAGCTCTATGATATTTATCGGGCCGCGCGTGGCACAAATAATGGGGCAGGACCTGAAACAAATAAGTTTCCTTGCCAAACAAAATCAAAACGGTATTCCTGTATTGGCGACGGTTATTCAATGTGTGATCTCTCTTGTGTTGGTTGCCACGGCTACATTTAACGACGTACTGATATACGTAGGCTTTACATTGAATCTTGTCACTTTTCTTACTGTGTTTGGTTTATTTGTAATGCGCATACAGGGCAAAATCAAATCTGATTCATATAAAACATTCGGGTACCCGGTAACTCCGTTCATTTTTTTAATTTTGAGCGCATGGACTATATATTATACCTTAAGCGATCACCCAAAACAATCATTATTCGGACTTGCAACCATACTTACAGGCAGCATTATTTACTTTATAAGGAAACCAAATAAATATGATCAAAAAGACATCTAAAGTATTATTGTATTCATTATTGCCTATGGTTGTTGCCGCTTCATCGTGCTCCAACGAACCATCGCAAAATAAAACTGCAACAGTTCAATCAACCACTCCAAAGGTTGATACAGTAAAAAAGCCTGCGCCACTTCCACCTGCACCAGTTAAGCCTGTAAACCCTGATACAGTGACCCTGAACAGAAAGTTTAATGATGTTGCGCGATATATTGCCGGTTTAAAGCAAGCCCCTGGTAGTACACTGGCCCCGACGCTTGAAAAAGATACAGTATGGATGCGGTATTGCAAAAGTTTTGCAATTGAGTGGCAACATGCAGAAAATGTACGATTGAAGCCTATGGCTACCTGGGCTGAAACAGAATTGGCTGCTCAGCGCAAAATGAACCTCGATATATTTTACCCCTTCAGCGGGCCTGATATTTTACATGCTAATGTGCTTTTCCCAAAAGCAAAACACTATCACCTTTATGGCCTGGAAAGGGCAGGAGCATTGCCTGAGCTAGCTAAAATGAAGCCACAGGATATCGAATCGTATATGATAGAGGTAGATATGTCACTTACTGATATACTTGGCAAAAGCTATTTCATTACCAAGAATATGTTGAACGATCTGCAAAAGAATAATGTGAATGGAACTTTGCCTTTAATGTGTATCTTTTTAGTAAGGAATAATTATGAAATAGTGAATGTAAAATACTATCACCTGAATGATAACGGTACAGATTCTCCGCTTCATAAAGACAGTATACCGGCGCATACCAATGATTTTGTAAAAGTATATTTCAGGCACCCGGGTGATACTAATATACAGGTAGTATCGTATATGAAATGCAATATGGTAGATGCAGAAATTCAGAAAAATGCAGGATTGATTGCATTCCTTGATAAAATGCCAATGTCAACTACTTATATCAAATCAGCTTCCTATTTATTACATAACCCTACTTTTTCAGTAATGCGTAATGCCGTATTAAAGAAAAGCGTGAGCATTGTGCAGGATGATACCGGAGTTCCTTACAGAAATTTGCCTGCTAAAGACTGGAAGCTTACATTTTATGGTAGTTATATAAGACCGGTCAGTAGTTTTCCTGAAGGGTTCTATCAACTCGATCTTCAGAAAGCTTATCACATTGGTGATAGTTTAAAGCAGATTAAGCCATTGCCGTTTTCATTAGGTTACCATTGGGGTTCCAATTACCAAAACCTTATTAAGGCAGAACGTAAAAGCTAAGTAGTATGAAATTATGGCGCGCCTTAGTACTTGTTATAATAGCGCTGCAAACTTGTACAGGCCAAAATGTATTACTCGATATTATTCATTCCAATTCGCTTGACCTGAAATACCACAAGGTATTTGAACATCCGGCTAAATACCATTTCCAGGTTATTTATACGCAAATAATACGCGATTCAAATAATGTTCCGCACTTGAAAAAACATTTCCTGTATCCACCAAGTAAAAAGTATTATTATCCTGCAAGCCTTGTGAAACTGCCCCTGGTGGCATTGGCTCTTGAAAAAATAGATAGCCTGAATAAGATATATGGCATAACAAAAGATACAAGGCTTAGAATAGATACCGCGTATAGATGTGAAACACCTGAATGTCGCGATACAACATCTCAAACGAGATATCCGAGCATAGCCCAATACATTAAGCGCATGTTACTGGTAAGTGATAATTATGCATATAACCGCATTTATGAATTTCTTACTCCGCATTACATTAACAGAAGGTTACATGAAATGGGATATACCAATGCAATGATAAACCAACGATTCAGTCTGCATTGCGATAGCACAGCAAACAGGTACACAAACCCATTCATTTTTTTAACCGATGATTCAACTGTGATGTACAGGCAGCCTGCTGACAGTAATTTAGAATGTATTAAGAATATAGCAGAGCACACTATTATAGGTAAAGGATATATAGAAGACAAGAAAGTAAAGACTGCACGTGATTTCAGAAGGAATAACTACATACCATTTAAGAACGAGAATGATATTTTACTTTCTATTATGTTTCCTAAATCTTTTCCTGCTGTAAGCAGGTTCAGGTTAACAGAAGATGACTACACCTTTCTGTATACCTATATGGGCATGCTGCCGCGCGAAAGCGATTACCCTAATTACGATAGAAAATCGTACCACGATAACTTGAAAAAATATATTTATTTCGGAACTTCAGATACTATTTCAGATACAGCAATTCGTTCAATGAATATTGTGGGCAGAGCTTATGGTTTCCTTGCCGACTGTACCTATATGATAAATATGGAAACCCATTCTGAATTCTGCTTATCTGTACTTATGTACCTGAACGAGAAAAATGTATTAGGTGATGGCAAATATGAATACACTTCAATAGGCTTACCTTTTATGACAGATCTGGGCCATGCCATAATGGAATACGAGGATAAACGCAAAAAGAAACATTTGCCCGATCTGAGTAAGTTTCAAAACCTTTGGAGTCGAAAAAGTTAAGCCCTGTGCTTATCTTCCTTCCAGTTTTTAATTGCCTTTTTAATATCATCATTGCTCAGGTTCTCTTTTACTGCACGTTCTGTCAGTGCAATAAATTCTTCATCAGGCGCAAAACGCAATGCAATTATCTGTTGTATAGTTAACGATCTGTCAAACAATTTTCCAGTCATTACATAATAACGTAAGTTCTCTTCAGCACGTATAGCCCTGTCTTGTGCTTTAAGTGCAAACGGGCGATAAACAAAATACGCAACTACAAGAGAGAATGATATTAATAGGAAGAGAAACGCGTTTACCCTGCCGCTTGCGACGTATAGTGCATGGCACATATCAACTATGGTAAAAAGGAAAAGAGCCGGCAGAATTATAAATAATATGGTATGAGGTTTTGTTTCGGGTTTTAGTTTGCGGTGGTTTGTATAGTTCTGTGTTGTCATGTTTATTTTTTTTGCGAATGTAATTGATATAATGGATATAGCCAGGTTATAAAAACAGAAAAGCCCTGACGATACCGTCAGGGCTTTTCTACAATTGAAAATTGTTAATTACTTAACAGCCTTAGCTAAACCAGCTCCAGCTTTGAACTTTGCAACTTTCTTAGCTGCGATCTTGATCGCTTTGCCAGTTTGTGGATTCCTTCCGGTCCTAGCTGATCTCTTCATAACTTTAAAAGTTCCGAAACCGATCAATGCTACATGTCCACCAGCTTTTAAAGCTTTGGTTGTTTGGTTTACAAAAGCATCAAGTGCCTTGGTAGAATCAACTTTTGACAATTTTGTTTCTTTTGCAATTGCTTCAACTAGTTCTGCTTTGTTCATTTTAATTAGTGTTATTAGGTTAATACTGAACGTGAATATATTACACTTTATCAATATCAATGCATAGTTTAATGTAAAAATCGGTCAAATTGTTGATAAATAGGGCTAATTGTTAGTAACATGGCAACGAAAGGGCTGTTATTTCGATAAATAGGACAATATGTTAGTCAAGTTATTACAATAGTTGTGAATGGTTTTGAAATGCAAAAAACACTCAAACACTTGTATTTTACTTATCTTTGAAACAATTAATCACACCATTTAACACTCAAAAAAATAAAACAATGAAAAAAACTATTACACTTTTAGCATTTATTACAGGACTTGGGTTTGTTACAAAAGCCCAAATCATAAACACTATTGCAGGTATTGGCACTAAAACATACAGTGGCGATAACGGCCAGGCAACTGCAGCCGGCTTGTATTACCCTATAGCTACATATGTAGATCCTGCTACAAATAATATCTATATATGTGATAACTACAATAATGCTGTGAGAATGATTAACCCTGCCGGAGTTATAACAACAGTAGCCGGAACCGGAGCTGCTGGATATAATGGAGATAATATTCAGGCTACCGCTGCTGAGCTTGATCAGCCAATTTCTGCGCGCATTGATGCCTCAGGTAATTTAATTATTGCCGATGCTTATAATAACAGGGTAAGAATGGTAAATAAATCAGGCATTATAACTACCATTGCCGGAACAGGAACTGGTGGTTATGCCGGTGATAACGGACAAGCTACAGCTGCAGAACTGCATGTCCCAAGCGGTATTGCAATTGATGCTACCGGCAATATTTTTATTTCTGATGCATATAATTATGTTATTAGAAAGATTAATACATTAGGTGTTATTACAACGGTTTCCGGTACTCATGTAAATGGTTATAATGGCGACGGTATACAGGCTACAACCGCAGAAATGGGCATAACCGGAGATATTTTTATTGACAAAGCAAATAACTTATATATACCTGATGTGAGTAATAGTCGTTTACGTAAGGTTAATGCAGCTGGTATTATTACAACTATAGCTGGAACAACCACTGCAGGTTATAATGGTGACGGTATACAGGCTACCACTGCTAATATAAATGGTCCTTCGAGTGTATCATTAGATAGCATAGGGAATATTTATTTTACTGACGAACTTAACGAAAGAATACGAATGATTAATACTTCAGGAATTGTTTCTACAATAGCAGGTAATGGTACGACAGGGTATAATGGAGATGGAATACAGGCAACTTCCGCTGAACTTAATAAACCTCATGGTATATGGGTAAATAAATATGGAAGCATTTACATATCTGATTACTGGAATAACCGTGTGCGTGCAATTTATAGTAGCGTTGACGGAATAAGTAAAGTTTCGGCAAATGAATCAATTATAAATCTATTCCCGAATCCAAGTAACGGTATTTTTAACCTTACAATAGGAAATTATGAACCTTGGGTTGCCAATTCCCTGGAGGTATATTCAATTCTCGGAGAAAAAGTATGTTCTTCAGGTAATATCAAAGGCTCTCAATTCAAGATCGACTTGAACAATCAGCCAAATGGAGTTTATTTTGTAAGAGTTAAAAGTGGTGAAAAAGTTTACACTTCAAAGATAATTATTGCAAAATAAGGTTTAATAAACCCATTAAAAAAAGCCCCTGAAATTATTGTCAGGGGCTTTTTTGTTATTGCAAGAAGCATTACTTAGCTGCAGTTTTGCTTGTTGACTTACTTGCTTTCTTTCCGCCTTTATGAGAAGACTTGTGTGATGTTTTTTCAGTCTTGGTTGTTTTTTGTGAGCTTTTTTTCACAACCGGGTTAGCGAATGATATACCGGCAAACAGAACCATTGCTGCGAGAATTAAACTGATCTTTTTCATGACTTCAAAGTATTAATTGTTATTTGATGATACAAAGGTATACCTTGAGAATGAAGGTATCATGAAGAATGCACACATCAAATAAAAAGCATTAAAGGCAGATCATTATTTATATCCTTAACATCGGTATGCTCCATATTATTAGTTCTTTTATGAGCAAACTCTGATTTTTTCTGTGTGGTAGAAACCTGCTTATTATTTTCCACAGTGTTCATTGACTTTATATTATATGCTCTCAATATTGATTTTATATTTAATCTGATCTTTTTCATTTGATAATTATTTCTTGTTTACATAGTTACGGATTAAAAGAGTATTTATTTTAAAATAATAGTTAAGAGATGTTAAAAACCAGGATGTTTATTTGTATAGCATTCTATAAATGAAACAATGCAGTGTTATTATTTTTCTACTTTTGCAGCCCATTTGGGGGATTAGCTCAGCTGGCTAGAGCGCTTGCATGGCATGCAAGAGGTCATCGGTTCGACTCCGATATTCTCCACATTAAT
>OLMA01000045.1_pt1 | contig 40594 bp, 31 predicted proteins | sample 1604671 | NCBI WGS metagenome assembly OLMA01 (sample SAMEA104055725, study PRJEB20765) | soil metagenome | biome: Arctic tundra; feature: Polygonal ground; material: soil | place: USA | collected 2011-09 | depth 0-0.5 m | reverse complement strand
CTACACTTGGGGGAAGCGCGAATAATCCTTCATATAATTATGTCTGGACTCCCATCAGTAGCGGCCTATCGTGCTATAGTTGCCCTCACCCTACTGCCACACCTACGGTTACAACAACGTATACCCTCGTTGCATCGAATGGCTCATGCAGTAATACCACCCAGGTTGTGGTAACTGTACTTGCAAGCCCGACAATTACGGTTACTTCTCCGGTTAAAGTGAATGAAGGTTCCCAGACTACACTTAGTGCGAGTGGTGCATCTAAATACATGTGGTCACCCGATACAAACATTTTTAATCAGAACACTGCCAACCCCACAGTAAGCCCAAATGTAACTACGACCTATACAGTTGTCGGCTTTGGTGCAGACGGTTGTCCGAACTTTAATTTTGTTGTGGTTGATGTTACGCCCGATAGTAATTTAACATTCTACAACACCTTCACACCCAACGGTGATGGAATAAATGACACATGGTTCATTGGTAATCTTGATCTTTATCCGAATAATACTTTAACCGTATTTAACCGGTATGGAAAGGTGGTTTATTTTGCAGAGCCTTACTATAACCAATGGCAGGGAACTTCACAAGGTTCTGACCTTCCTGATGCTACTTATTATTATATATTAAGTACCGGAACTGGTACTTCCTATAAGGGCGCAGTAACTATTATACGAAAGAAGCATTAATATGAAGACATATCATAAATTTCTGTTTTTTATAATAGCTGTGATATTCGATTGCACCGGAGGATATGCGCAACAATTACCCGTATTCACCCAGTTCCCTTCAGATATGCTATACTTTAACCCTGCCATTGCGGGTACAAAACGACTGTATGATATTCGAATAGATTACAGAGACCAGTGGGTTGGTTTTCCTGACGCACCAATTACGGAAGGTATCAGCCTTAACTATCGTTTAATGGATGGTAAAATGGGTGTCGGTGCATATTTATACCAGGATGTAACAGGCCCTACCCAACGTAATGAATATACAGGCTGCTATGCTTATCACCTCAAATTGCCCGACCTGGTTATATCGTTAGGAGTACAAGCATCTATGATAGACTATATAGTTAACGGACCTAAAATAACTATACGCCAACCAAGTGACCCTGCAATAGACCAGGCTGCCACTGCTACTTCTTTAACCCCGAATGCAGGAGCCGGTTTTTTCATGTATAATGACCGCTGGCAATTTGGATTAAGTGTGGATAATCTTCTTCAAGAAGATGCAAAATTGTACAAAAAATATATTACCGCTCCGGGAGATTCAAGTGCCAGTGGAATTGTAACACTATTACCACAGTTTTATGGTTTCCTCAGCTTTAACTTTGCTGGTAATTCTAATTACGTATGGCAAAGTTCTTTATTCGCGTCGGATGCAGCGGGTACGCCCTTATATTTAGCATACTCTTTGCGTGTGCATATTAAGGAGCTTTTTTATGTAGGTGCCTCTCTCAGGTTGAAAGATGCAGTTTCACTTGACCTCGGCATTACCATACATAACGATTTTGAGCTCTGCTATTCCTACGATTTTATTGCCTCCGCCCTTGGCCATTATACTACAGGCTCGCATGAAATAACACTTATATGGAGCGCTGACCACATTGGTAAACAAAGCACGCACCGTGGCGATACCTTTGATTCCTTCCAGAAGAAGAAATACGGGTATATGTTCTAAGAAGTAAAATCCTTCTATTACACTATACAGATAAAATAAATATTTGGTTTAGAAGCTAAATTGGTATTAACTTATTGCTTGTTGCTCTTCATGTTTACGAGGATAGAATCTACGCTGGAAAACCAATATCATCAATACTCCTATGGTAATAGCCGAATCAGAACAATTAAATACCGGCCTGAAGAATATATATTCTTCACTTCCCCAAATTGGGAACCAAGCAGGAAAATGTCCTTCCATTATCGGAAAGTACAACATATCTACTACTTTACCATGAAGAAAACCCGCATAGCCACCGCCCTGTGGAAAGAGCTTAGCCACTTCATAACTACTATCGCTGAATATTAATCCGTAAAAGGCGCTATCAATAATATTACCCAATGCACCTGCAAAAATAAGTGCAATACTTGCAATAAGTCCCGGGTGTGCATGCTCCTTTACCAGGCGAATAAGGTACCACCCTATTCCCGCTACGGCAGCAATGCGAAAAACGCTTAAGAATATCTTACCATACTGGCCCGAGAATTGCATGCCGTATGCCATACCGTTATTCTCGGTAAAGTGTATAATGAACCAAGATGCAATTTTATATTCCTCGCCCAAAACAAAGTGCGATTTCACATACAGTTTTACCAACTGGTCAATAACCAGTACAAGGAAAATAATAATAAGAGGTCTTTTCACAGCTTTTTTTTAAAGAGAGGCAAAGGTAATGTTTCTCCCTTATGCTCTATACTGCTGCTCAAGTTTTGCATCAATGCTTAATGTAGCATGTGGCACCCTTTTCAAGCGTTCTTTTGGTATGAGCTTGCCTGTAACCCTGCAAATACCGTAGGTTTTGTTTTCAATACGTATAAGTGCATTCTGCAGGTTCTGTATGAATTTCTCCTGGCGCAACGCTAATTGGGCTGTTTCTTCTCTTGTTAATACATCTGAACCATCTTCCAGCATTTTAAATGTAGGAGATGTATCATCGGTACCATGATCGTCAGTATGGCAAAGGGTGTTCTTTAAAAGATCATAATCTATCTTCGCCTGGTCGAGCTTATCTAATATTATTTTTCGGAATTCAACAAGTTCTTTTTCTGTATAGCGGTTTTTTGCATCTTCTTTTGACACTTTTACCGGAGCAGCTTTTACTGCTTTCACAACAGGTGCTGCCTTTTTAATTTCTTTCTTTACAATAGCTTTTATCGGAGCAGGTTTCTTTGCAACCACTTTTACCGCTTTAGCTACGGGTTTCTTCTTCGCTTCCACTTTTTTTACTTTTTTAGGTTTGGCAGCGGGTTTAGCTTTAGCTACAGGTTTTGTTTTTTTAACTGCTTTCTTAGGAGCAACTTTTTTACTTGCAACTTTCTTTGTTGCTTTCTTGGCCTTTTTAACGACTTTCTTTGCCATGATAATGGTCTTTAATTGTGTTTATTTATAAATATAGAAGTGCTCACATTGTCAGCCACTTCTACATCAACTGCCTTGCCTTCGTCGATGGCTTCCACCATTTCGAGGGATGCGGCGAGCGTTTCGGCGCAAATGTAGGAAAAATTATTCTTAACAGCGCTATCCACAGCAATATTCTTTTTTATCTTTAAATTGATCTTATCAGTCACCTCAAAATTGTTGTCTTTTCGCAGGTTCTGTATACGGTTGATCAGCTCTCGTGCAATACCTTCTTCCATTAGCTCAGGGGTTATTGTGGTATCAAGCGCGACGGTTAGCTTTCCGTCTGATGCAAGGTGCCAGCCGGGTATATCTTCAGATATCACCTCTACATCGCTCAAAAGTAGCTCTACCTCTTTACCTGAAAGGTTCAGCTTATAACTACCCTTAGATTCAATTTCACGTATCTGTGCCTCGTCAAACGCATTTATAGCAGCAGCGCCTTCTTTCATTAATGGGCCCAGTTTCTTTCCCAGTTCCTTGAAATTGGCTTTTATCTTCTTAACCAGTATACCCGAAGTATCGGTTATATATTCCAGGTTCTTAACATTCACTTCTGCCAGTATGAGTTTTTTTACCGCCTCGACCTGGTGCTTGGTGTTTTCATCCAATATTGGAATAACAACTTTATTAAGTGGCTGACGTACACGTATATTAACTTTCTTTCTTAAAGATAAAGTTAAAGAACATATTCGTTGAGCAAGATCCATTTTTTGCTCTAAAGAAAGGTTAATATCCCTCTTGTTTGCAACTGGGAAATTACTGTGATGAATAGATTCTGTTTTCTCCTTACCCGATGTGTTATTCAGATCAGCAAAAAGCCTTTCGGCATAAAAAGGAGCTATGGGGGCAATTAATTTGGCAACTGTTTCAAGGCATGTATAAAGAGTTTGAAAGGCTGCAATTTTATCTTCACTGTAATCTCCTTTCCAGAAACGCCTGCGCGATAACCTGACATACCAGTTACTTAAGAGGTCGCATACAAAATCCTCTATATCTCTTGCTGCACGCATTGGCTCATACGTATCATAGCTCTCCTCTACCCGCTTAACTAATGAACTAAGTACTGACAATACCCATTGGTCCAGTTCAGGGCGATCGCCTACCGGTATTTCTTTTTCTTTATAAGTAAAACCATCAATATTGGCATAAAGGGCAAAGAAAGCATAGGTATTATGCAATGCCCTGAAAAATTTACGTTGTACTTCGGCAATACCTTCTTCATCAAACTTCAGGTTATCCCATGGCTGGGCATTGCTTATCATATACCAACGAGTCGCATCGGGCCCGTATTTATCAAGCGTAGCAAAAGGGTCGACCGCATTACCAAGCCTTTTCGACATTTTATTGCCGTGCTTATCCAATACCAACCCATTAGAAACCACATTCTTATATGCAACTGAATCGAATAGTAAAACAGCTATTGCATGCAGGGTAAAGAACCATCCACGTGTCTGGTCTACTCCTTCTGCAATAAAATCGGCTGGGAAATTGCTCTTAAACACATCCTGGTTCTCGAAAGGATAGTGCCATTGAGCGTAAGGCATAGCCCCTGAATCAAACCATACATCGATAAGGTCTGGTTCACGGAACATTTTCTGGCCTTTGGACGATACCAACACTATGTTATCGGCATACGGTTTGTGCAGATCTCTGTGCTCTATATCTTCCCATCTGCTCTTTTTAATATCGGCCTCGGTCATATAGCCTTTAGCAACAGATTTCTTTATCTCTTTATCCAATTCATCTACTGAACCAATACATAGTTCCTCTGACGAATCTTCAGTCCTCCATATAGGCAAAGGTATTCCCCAGAAACGTGAACGGGAAAGGTTCCAGTCCACCATATTTTCAAGCCAGTTGCCAAACCTGCCGGTACCTGTTGCCTCAGGCTTCCAGTTTATGGTTTTATTCAGCTCCAGCATTTTATCTTTAGCCGCAGTTGTCTTTACAAACCATGAATCAAGCGGATAAAATATTACGGGTTGGTCAGTCCTCCAGCAATGCGGGTAGTTATGTTCGTATTTCTCAACTTTAAAGGCTTTGCCCTCTTTCTTTAGCTTTAATGCAATAGCAAGATCGGTAGACTTATCAAGGTCTAATTGATCTTCTTTTGTCTTTACTAATCTTCCTGCAAAATCGGTAACTGCATCAACGAACTTACCTTGTTTGTTTACTAATGTAAGTGTACCTATACCGTTTTGTTTGGCAACCCTGAAGTCATCTGCACCAAAGCTTGGCGCTATATGCACTATACCTGTACCATCTGCTATAGTTACATAATCAGCCAGTATCACTCTGAACCCATCTCCGCCTTCCGGCTTAGCATAAGGCATTAATTGTTCGTAGTTTATACCCTCAAGATCTTTTCCTGTAAATGTCTTTTCTACTTTGAAAGGAGCGATTTTATCGCCAGTCTTGTAATCTTCCAATGGAATCCCGTATGCTTTCTCAGAAAAATACTTGCCTACGAGCTCCTTTGCCAATACGATCTTTATCGGTTGACCGGTATAGGGTTGAAATGTTTTTACAAGATCGTATTCAATCTTTTTACCCACTGCCAATGCGCAATTCGAAGGCAAGGTCCAAGGTGTAGTGGTCCAGGCCAGGAAGAATACATCCAACTTATCATCGCTGAAAAGCTTATCTGATTTCGGGTCTTTGATTATTTTGAATTGGGCAGTTACTGTAGTGTCTTTTATATTTTTGTAACAACCGGGTTGGTTCAACTCATGAGAGCTAAGGCCGGTTCCGGCAGCCCATGAATAAGGTTGAATAGTATAGCCTTTATAAAGTAGTTTTTTGTCGTAAAGCTTTCTCAGTAAACTCCATACACTCTCTATGTAATTATTATCGAAGGTTACATAAGGATGTTCCATATCAACCCAATAGCCCATTTGCAGGGTCAGATCTTCCCACTTGTCCTTATATTTCATTACCTCGCGGCGGCAAGCAGCATTGTACTCCTCAACACTGATCTTCTTACCTATATCTTCCTTGGTAATACCTAATGACTTTTCTACACTTAATTCTATGGGTAATCCGTGCGTATCCCAACCACCTTTGCGCTTTACCTGTTTACCCTTCATGGTCTGGTAACGGCAAAAAATATCTTTTATACTGCGAGACATTACGTGGTGAATACCCGGCATGCCGTTTGCTGAGGGAGGCCCTTCGTAGAAAGTAAAAGAAGGTGAACCTTCGCGGAGTGACACACTTTTTTCGAAGGTCTTTTCAGCAGCCCATTTCTGCAATATTTCTTTGCTGAAGTTGCTCAGGTCAAGATTTTTATATTCGGGATATTTCATAATATTTAATTGAGAGTTGAAAATTGAAAGTTGAGAATACTCAAATTACTTTTTTAAACCCTGTTTAGTAGTTTTTATAATTGCAATAAGCATATTAATACAATCTTTTAAAAGAGCTTCAGACTTTTCAGTATCTTTTTTAACTACAATATCAGAAGCAAGTAAAAGGTCTATCCAGTATTCTGATTCTTTTGCTTCTTTTAAACCAATAGATAATTTATGAATAAAATCAGCTTTTGATTCACCTTGCTGAGCTTCTCTAACCATTGCTCCTATCGCAGTTGAGCTTCTCATATATTGCTTAGAAATAATAAATTCTTTATTTTCCAATTGCAATTTCCTGCTCAATTTAACAGATTCAACAGCCAAATCAAAAGATTTCTTTAATATAGTATTATCCTGCGCCATTTTCAATTTTCAACTTTCAATTCTCAACTCTTACACTGTCGCTATAACTTTCAACTCAACCGCAATTGGAGTTGGTAATGATTTTATTTCAACTGTGGTGCGGCAAGGCTGATTCTCTTTAAAGTATTCAGCATACACACGATTATAGGTGGCGAAATCTGCTTTCATATTGGTAAGAAAGACTGTTACATCAACAATCTTATCCCATCCTGACCCCGCTTCTTCTAACACTGCTTTTATATTCTCGAATACTGAGCGGCATTGTGCTTCTATATCATAAGCAGTAATATTCCCTTTATCATCAAGCGTTACACCAGGTATTTGTTTGCTACCTTTTTGTCTTGGGCCCATGCCTGATAAAAACAAAAGATTACCCACTTGTCTTGCATGCGGATATGATCCTACCGGTTCAGGCGCTTTTGATGAATAGAGTTTGTCCACGGTTGTTTTTTAAGCGTGCAAAGGTAGGAAAATGGATGAATACTTACAATGTTTGCCTACGGCAAACAAGCAAATAACATAAGGTGTATCTATCCCTTTTAGTACGAAGAAATAGCGGCTTCGCGACGGGTTGTAGGCACAATGCTCATTACCGGAATATCTGAGCCATTTATGATACCCTGTGCGGTAGAACCTACGAACAACGGAGTTGTATCGCTTTCCTGCTGGGTCATGATCATAATTAAGTCAGCATCTACTTTATTAGAATAGTCTACAATAGCCTGAGAAAGGCTTTCGTCTCCTTTAATAGCCTTGATCATTTCGGCAGTGCATTTTACGCCCGCCTTTTGAATGAATGCCTTAACCTGGTCCATTTGACGGGTAAGTTTGTTCACCACAAACTCGTCAAGTGAAAACAGTACAGATACTACACGAATGGTAGAACCATACAGCTTTCCAAGTTCAATAGCCTTGTTAACTTTTTCGCGGGTTTCCTTAGAAAGGTCAATAGGCATAACAATATTCTTAGCGCCTTCCCTATGGTGCTTACCCTTAATAGTAATTACAGGGCAACCTGATTCTCTAACCACGCGTAGGGCGTTAGAGCCAATAAAACGTTTACGAATTCCAACAGTACCATTAGAACCCATTATTATCATTTTAGCGCTGATCATATCAGACACTTCCAATATTTTTTCATATACCGAGCCACGCGCAACTACGGTGTTAACCTTTACTTTCTTTTTCTTTTCGGTTTCCTTGGCAAGTTCGTGCAACTTATCTTCCACTTCTTTTTTCATGGCAGCCTCGTCGAAAGACCTTGTAAAGATACGGCTCAACGCACCGCTTTCTTCAATAACATACAATAACGTAAGTTCAGCATTGTAAAACTGCGCAAGATTATACGATTGGTCAAGTGCTATAAGCGCCTGATCGGAAAAATCCATCGGAATTAGAATCTGGTTTACGTTCGATTTCATGCTTTCGTAGTTTATTTTGGGTTGCAAATGTAAGGATTTTTTCAAATCGTACGACTTTCTTATGAAAACCGCCAACTAAAACCTTATGAAAACCAATACTATGGCTTATTTCGCCAACGTATACACGATCAAACTGGCAAGGTATGCCATGGCGCCCATGTACAGGAACTGTATAATAGGCCATTTTATGCTTCGGGTTTCACGATAAACTACCGCCAGTGTACTCATACACTGCATGGCAAAAGCGTAGAAAAGCATAAGTGAAAAACCTACTGCAGCAGTATATTCTAACCTGCCTGTGGCAGGATTAACGGCTACGCTCATTTTCTCTCGTATAGACTGTGAATTGTCCTCGTTATCTGCACTATATAGCGTTGCCATAGTTCCCACAAACGCCTCACGGGCTGCAAACGAAGTTATGAGTGCGATACCTATTTTCCAGTCAAAGCCCAAAGGTTGTATTACGGGCTCTATCCACTTACCGGCAATACCAGCGTATGATTCTTTTAGTTTTTCAGATGCTAACTTTGCCTGAATTTGTTTAGGAGTGTATTTTTTTAGTGTATCAGCACTGCTGTAAGCATTTTCCAGTGCCGGATATTTGCCTGCAGGAGCGTGTGATGCCATTACCCAAAGTATAACTGAAATAGCGATGATTACTTTACCAGCATCAAACAGGAATATCCTTGCCTTCTGGTAAATAGTAAGCATAATGGTCGATACCTTTGGAATATGATACAATGGCATTTCCATAATATAATGACTCTTTTCACGGCTCTTGATTATAGACTTCATTACAAATGCTGCTGTCATGGCTGCCAGGAAACCTATCAGATACATGGCCATTAACACAAGCCCCTGCATGTTAAAAAAGCCATAATTATGGGTAGAAGGTATTACCAATGAAATAAGCAAGGTATAGACCGGTAACCGTGCTGAACAGCTCATTAAAGGAGTTACCATTATGGTTATCATCCTTTCTTTCCAATTGGAAATAGTACGAGTACCCAGAATTGCAGGTACAGCACAAGCCATACCACTCATAAGCGGTATAACCGAACGGCCATTTAGTCCCAACGGTCGCATAAGCCTGTCCATAATAAAACTAACGCGGGCCATATAGCCGGTATCTTCTAATATGGCTATAAAAGCAAAGAGCAATGCTATTTGCGGAACAAAGACCACTACCCCACTTAAACCTGCAAGTACGCCATTAATAAGCAGGTCAGCGAACTCGCCTTTGGGTAATACATCTTTTCCTAATTCTGATAGCTTCACAAAAAAGAACTCAATGCCATCCATTGGGTATTTGGCAATAAGGAAAATACTCTGGAATATAATGAACAGCACTCCAAGGAATATCAGGTAACCCCAAAACTTATGTGTCAATACACTGTCAATGCGCGATGAGAGTGATTTACGTTTTTCTTCTTCATCAATAGTAACACATTCCTTTACTATTTCATTAATTGCTTTGTAGCGGGCTATTGTCTCTTGCGATTGTATCGGATGCTTTTCAAAACCCGTACTTTTAATAAGTTTTTTAATATCAATTTTTTGGGTAGGAAGAATTTCAAAATGTTCTATTCCTGCCTCATTATTTATTACCTGGAATGCTCCATAAGCGCTATGTTTCGGGAACATTCTCTGAACACTTTCAATAAAATGCGCCGGAGCAAATTCCTTGATGTTTATTATCTCTTTTTGCGGATGTGGAACACCTTCAGACAGTATCCTTTTCAATGCATCTACACCATGCCTTTTACGCGCGTTGGTAGCCACCACAGGTACGTCGAGGAATTTCGATAATGCATCAGTATCTATCTGCACACTACGTACACGTGCAATATCCATCATATTCATTACGAACACGCATGGCATATTAAGGTCAATTATCTGTGTGGCAAGGAAAAGACTTCTTCTCAGGTTAGAGGCATCGGCAACTATGATTGCAACGTCCGGGTGATCTTCGTTGCTTTCATCGCACATTACCTTAAAACATACCTCTTCATCGAGGGTTTTAGGATAAATGCTATAAGTACCAGGAAGATCGAGATACGTTACATAAATAGATTCATTATTCCGTTCATCAACTATAATGGCATCACCACTGTGTTTCTCAACAGTTACACCCGGGTAATTACCGGTTTGCTGGTTAAGCCCGGTTAGGGCGTTGAACAGGGTAGATTTGCCGCTATTGGGGTTACCCAATACAGCAACTTTGAGCGAGCGCTGCGCGTTATCCTTACCTATTTTAAGCTTTATCTTCCTGAACATTATTACTTAAGACGTTCAACATTAATTAATACCGCTTCCGTTTTACGCATACTTAATTTATACCCCGACACTATAACTGCAACAGGGTCTCCCAAAGGAGCTATGCTATCCATTTTTATCTTTTGGCCCGGCGTGCAACCCATCTCCATGAATTTCAATGCGTTCTCCTCATCATTAAAGGAAACAACTATTCCGACCTCTCCGGGTTTAAGTTTATCAAGTGTTAGTATTTCTTTCGCCATATTATATCGGGCAAATTTAACAACCTGAATGGAAAGGGTGGTACCTAAAGAAAGGTATTTTTATAAAGAGTTATGAAGGATATGATACAAATCATGAGTTATTACTCATAACTAATCATTCATTACCCAAAATGATTAATTATTAACCGCCATCTTCTGTTGCTTCATAACCTCACCTATGTCAAGCATAAGTTTTTGTGCTAGGTTATCAGCTGTCGTCTGGTGAGCACTTTCGGCATAAATGCGAATGATAGGCTCGGTATTGGAACGGCGCAGGTGCACCCAATCACCATCAAACTCTATTTTAAGTCCATCAACAGTATTGCTTGGGTATTTTTTGTATTTCTCTTTAATGTCTTTCAATACCTTGTCAATATCCAGGTCAGGGCGCAGTTCAATTTTGTTCTTCGATGTGAAATAACTCGGATAGGTAGAGCGTAATAATGAACAACTCTTACCGAACGTAGCCAGATGGGTAAGGAATAATGCAATACCAACCAATGCATCGCGGCCATAATGTAGCTCAGGGTATATGATACCACCGTTGCCTTCACCGCCAATTACGGCATTATTTTTTTTCATGGCTTCTACCACGTTCACCTCTCCTACCGCCGATGCAAAATATTCGCAACCGGCTTTTTTGGTAACCACTTTTAAAGCCTGTGTAGAAGAAAGGTTTGAAACCGTACTTCCTTTTTTATTTTTCAATATATAATCAGCAACAGCAACTAATGTATATTCTTCGCCAAACATCTCTCCATCTTCGCAAACAATAGCAAGCCTGTCAACATCAGGGTCAACAGCAAAACCAAGGTTAGCATTCTTTTTAACAACAGTCTTTGAAAGTTCTATCAGGTTCTCCGGTAAAGGTTCCGCCTCGTGCGAAAAATTACCGGTCGGCTCACAGAACAAAGGGAATATAGTTTCTACTCCTAATTGTTGCAATAGTTGAGGAACAACTATACCACCAACTGAATTAACTGCATCAATAACCACTTTGAATTTCTTAGCCTTAATAGCTTTTACATCCACTAGTGGCAATTTCAATATCATATCAATATGCTTTTGCGCATACGTTTCATCTTTTTTAACTTCTCCTAAACCACCTACTTGCACAAACTGAAACTCACCTTTATTGGCAATAGTTAATACATCCTTACCATCAGCTTCTGAAATAAACTCGCCGTTCGAGTTCAATAGTTTCAAAGCGTTCCAGTTCTTCGGATTATGGCTGGCGGTAATAATAATTCCTCCATCTGCTTTTTCAGCTGCCACAGCCAGTTCAACTGTGGGGGTAGTTGCCAAGCCAATATCGGTAATGTCAATACCTAAGGCCTGTAAGGTACCTGTAACAATATCGCGCACAAAAGGGCCCGATATACGTGCATCGCGGCCGATAACAATACGTGCTTTTTTATCCTTGCTCTTCTGGTTCCTTTTCACCCAGGTTCCGAAAGCCGAAGCATATTTAACTATCTCCGTAGGGGTTAGGCCTTCGCCTGTTCCTCCTATAGTACCTCGTATTCCTGATATTGATTTTATTAGCGTCATATTCTATTCCTCAATGGGGCGACAAAAGTAATTTTTTTATTCTAAAATAAGCATCCGATTTATTAACAGGCGTTTATATCTTTTTCTATCTAAATCAGTTTATACATTAAGACTGACAACCTTACTTATTAATAAACGCAAAACAGGTTTCTTTTATTTCGTTTTTTGTTTGTATAATTATCAGCTCTCTGGTTTACATGAATAAAATCAGGTCTTATTGTTACAGAAGATTTTATATTTGCCATCGAAACAAAAATTCGTTCTATGAATTTTAATCTTACCGATCTACCTGACCGAACCAAGAAGCCACGCAAAAATGGCATAACTATGGTAATGGACAAGGGCCTCAGCCTCAGGCAAGCCCTCGACCTGGTAAGTGTGTGCGGAGAATACACCGATATTGTTAAGCTGGGATTCGGAACTTCGTTACTGACCAAAGACCTGAATAAGAAATTACAGATATATAAGGACGCGGATATTAAGACTTATTTTGGCGGCACATTGTTTGAAGCATTTGTTGTGCGCGATATGCTGGACGATTACCGTCGCTACCTCGATAAATACAAAATGGAGTATGTAGAGATATCGGACGGATCCATTAGAATGGAGCATGATGAAAAGTGCAAGCTCATTCAGAAATTCTCAAAGGATTATATAGTACTATCCGAAGTGGGATCGAAAGAAGCGGGTGTTATTATTCACCCGAACAAGTGGACATCGATGATGAGCAAAGAACTGGAATGCGGTGCATGGAAAGTTATTGCGGAAGCACGTGAAAGCGGAACAGTAGGTATTTACAGGCCAAATGGTAATGCACATGTAACACTAATAAATAAAATATTACAGAAAGTACCGGGAGATAAAATAATGTGGGAAGCCCCTAAAAAGCAACAGCAGGCTTGGTTTATAAGCATGCTGGGCTCTAACGTTAACCTGGGTAACATCCCTCCGGAAGATATTATTCCACTCGAAACCCTTCGCTTAGGCTTGCGTGGAGACACCTTCCTGAAGTTCATGCCTGCTAAGGCTCAAAAGAAGTGGAAGTAGTATTTTTTATGAGTAAGGAGTAAGGAATAAACCCAAAACCATTAAAGAATTTTATGTAAACAATTAGAATAAGGTTATGTAAATAACTTAATTCAAATCATTTATATCATTATATATTCTTTTACCATCTACATCATAATTTTTTACTTCTATTGCCTTTCCATTGGTATATCTCATTTCACTTTTAATCTTACCATTTTCATAATATTCTTTTATATCTCCATCATAAGCGTTATTCTTATAAGAAATTTCCCATTTTATATATCCATTCTCGTAGTATCTTTTCTCTATTCCGTTTATTTTCCCCTTAATGTATGGTGTTTCATCATTTATTTTTCCCGAGGCATAATAACTTTTCTCAATTCCAACTTCTTTACCATTGGCATATTTGGTTTCGTGTTCCAACTCTCCGCTCCTGTAATATTGCCTTTCTAGCCCATTTTCCTTGCCATTAGTGAAAGGAGTTTCGGAAAATAAATTTCCATTCATATAATACCACCTTACAATACCAGTTGGTTTATCTTTCTTATAGAGAATTAGCCTATAATAAGACGCTTCATAAGCATAAGTAGAATCTGAAGTTATTCTAATATTATCAATATTTTGCAAAATCCATTCAATCCACTTCCCTTCCTTCAATCCGTTAACAATTAAATTCTTTGCCTCAGCTTTGTTGGTAAAGCCACTATCGGAGTATTCCGGTTGTTGCCCAAAAGCACTAAAAGTAAGAGAAATAAAAAGTATTAGAATTAGTGGCTTCATGCTTCAATATTGATCAAGCTAATTTAGTAAATTTCCTGGGGTTGTTGAAAAACAATAATTCATTTATCCATACCACATAAGTTGATAAAGTAAATTTGCAATACAGGCCGAAAGAGCTATTCAGCTATGGCCATTACTATCAATAACCGCTAAAACAAAAAATTATGGAACAAACAAAGCCTGAAGGGCAAGCAACTGATGCAGATGAACTTCGTGAAGAAGCAAAAAATGAATGGAGATGGGAAATGAACCATGAAAAAATACTACGGACTATCCGCAATATACAGAGTATGGGGTTTAAGCCCAGCATAACCAGTATAGCCTTTGAAGCAGGCCTGAGCCGCACAACGGTTTACAAACATTTGCAGGAAGATACCCTGCTGCCTGTTTACAAAACCTATACCCAAATGCATAAATTCATGCTTAATGATGTCCTGATGGAGATAACCGAAAAAGCCTGCCGTGGCGATGTGAAAGCAGCCCGGCTTTATTTTGAGATCATGGGTATTATAAAACGGGTAAACACGGTTATAGATACCGATCGCTTACAAGGCAATGACACTATTGCTGTGAACGGACACAAACTTACCGATGAGATGGTAAAAAAGCTATCGCCAGAAAATCTATTGCAACTCGAGGAATTTATAAAAACAGCAGAGGAGAAATCAACTCCGAAAAACTGATGAGGAGGGGTTTACACTTTTCACAAAATTTTCAGGGGTATTTTTAATGAATATCAGGTATTTAAGGGTTTACAAATGGCAAAAAGTGTAAACCCAATTAAGTATCTGATTTTGAGATAAATAACTAAAATGGATGGTTTTTCAGAACTATAAAATAAAGGATAAGAAAGCGGTAATATATACCTCATATATTTTTTATATACTCGGGCTTTGAAATTGAATACTATGAAAAGATCATTACTGATAGTAGCAAGTGGCTTGGTGGCTTTAACCGCATGTAAACACAATACAACCGACTATACCATAGGCCCTGATGGTGCAAAGGTGGTTGAATTGAGAGAAAAGATCAAGCACGTAATTGTTATATACCAGGAGAACTGGAGCTTTGACGGTCTGTTCGGATACTACCCGGATAAACGGGTAAACAACCTATTGCGTGGCAATATCAACAGGCAGGTAAGCCGCACCGGCGTTCCGTTGGATTCATTTCCTGAACTGCCTACTATTGGAGATGATGACGGAGGCCCGCAGGTAACCGATAAACGGTTTCTGGAATTGAATAAAAGACATCCGGGTGCAAAGTCATACGACCTGAATGAGTTTGTTTCTTCCACTGCCGATACTGTAACAGGCGATATTGTACACCGCTATTACACTGAAATGTTGCAGATAGATGGTGGCAAGATGGATAAATTTGTTGCCTGGAGCGACAATGGCGGATTGGTAATGAGTTATTACAATGATACTACGCTACCTGAAGAAAGACTCGCGGCTAAATATACACTGTGCGATAACTTCTTTCACTCTGCTTTTGGTGGCTCATTCCTCAACCATATGTGGTTTGCCGCAGCTGCCACACCATACCGTAAAGATGCGCCTGTGAGCAAGCGGAGCGATATACAATCTGACAAGCCAAAGAAATACGATAACCAATATACCCCTGACGGGTATGCGATCAATACCATGTATTCTGTCAACCAGCCTCACCCTAAAGGCATAGCGGACTCTTTACTGTTACCTAATTTAACAATGCCTACCATAGGAGATCACCTGAACGATGCAGGGCAATCATGGGCATGGTATTCTGGAGGATGGGACGCAGCACTGAAAGGAGATGACCACCACGGATATTTCCAATACCATCACCAGCCTTATGTTTACTTTGAAAACTACAAGGACGGTTCTGAGAATAAAAAGAAACATTTGAAGGATGAAAAGGATTTCTTTACTGCGCTCAACGGCGACCTGCCGGCGGTAGCATTCATTAAGCCATTGGGCATAAATAATGAACACCCGGGCTATGCAAACCTGTTACGCGGGCAAAACCATGTTGACTCAATTGTGAAACAGGTTATGAAAAGCAAATATTGGAATTCATCAGTTATTATTATTGCATACGATGAACATGGTGGAAGGTACGACCACGTTGCACCACCTAAAATAGACCGCTGGGGGCCGGGCTCACGTGTGCCATGTATTGTAATATCGCCCTACGCTAAAAAGAATTATGTTGACAGCACACAATACGAAACCGTATCGATATTAAAACTTATAGAAACATTATACGACCTGAAACCATTGACCAGCCGTGATTCAGCAGCAAACAACATGATAAATGCGTTTGATCTGAAGTAGAAAACTATTTCAGTTTCTCCCTTAAGATTTCTGCAGTATACGAAGTTTTGCTTTTCAGTAGGTCTTCCGGCACACCCTGGAACACAAGATTACCGCCTTTATCTCCCCCTTCAGGACCAAGGTCAATAAGCCAGTCGGCACATTTAATAACATCCGGATGATGTTCAATAACCACAATAGTATGCCCCTTATCTACCAACATATTAAAGGCTTTCAGCAACTTCTTTATATCATTGAAATGCAAGCCGGTCGTTGGTTCATCGAATATAAACAGCGTTGTTCCTTCCTCAGAGCCCTTGGAAAGGAAGGTCGCCAGTTTTATACGCTGTGCCTCGCCCCCACTCAATGTACTTGATGATTGCCCTAAATGCACATAGCCCATTCCCACATCACGCAAGGGAGTGAGTTTCTCCACTAACCTCTTTAATAATGCACTATTCATGTCCTCACTAAAGAAATCAATAGCCTCATCAATGGTCATCCCTAATACATCTGCAATGCTTTTACCACGATACTGGACTTCCAATACATCATCTTTAAAACGCTTGCCATTACATACATCGCATACCAAATGCACATCGGCCATGAACTGCATTTCAATGGTAACCTCGCCTTCACCCTCACATATATCACAACGGCCACCCGCTACATTGAATGAAAAATGCGATGCTTTGTATCCCCTCATTTGCGCCAGTTTCTGGTCAGCAAATAAGGTACGTATCTCATCAAATGCCTTTACATATGTAACCGGGTTGGAACGCGATGACCTGCCGATAGGGCTCTGGTCAACCATTTCAACCTCTTTTATTAAATGTGTAGCTCCTTCAATTTTTTCAAAACGGCCGGCTTTCTCACCTGTATATTGTCCAAGCATACGCTTCAATCCCGGGTATAATGTACCTTTTATCAAAGATGATTTTCCTGAACCGGACACACCGGTAACTACCGTTAATGCTCCTGTAGGGAATTTAATATTTACATTCTTCAGGTTATTTTCTCTTGCCTTGAATATTTCAATAAAATTCTTTGCTGTGCGCCTTCTTTTCGGCACTGGTATCGACTCTTTACCATTCAGGTATAATGCAGTAAGGCTCACCTTTTCACCTTTCAGGTCAGCAGGGCTTCCCTGGAAAACCACATGGCCACCCTCTGTTCCTGCCAATGGGCCGATATCTATCAACTCATCTGCAGCACGCATTATATCTTCATCGTGCTCTACAACCACAAGCGTATTGCCCAGATTGCGCAGTTTCATCAATACCTCTATAAGCCGTTTTGTATCCCTGTGGTGTAAACCAATGCTCGGTTCATCAAGCACATACAAAGAACCCACCAAGCTACTACCTAATGATGTAGCAAGGTTTAATCGTTGCGATTCTCCGCCCGATAATGTATTGGAAGGACGGTTAAGCGTTAAGTATCCTAACCCTACATCGCACATAAATTGCAGGCGATTAGTTATTTCAAGATGCAAACGCTTTGCAACGTCCCTGTCACTCTTGTCAAGCTTTTCAAGTAATGTGCTGAAGAACTTGTGTGCTTCTTCAACAGGTGTTAAAACAATATCTGTAATAGACTTACCATGTATCTTAACGTAATTGGCATCTTTTCTCAACCTGGTTCCCCGGCAATCGGGGCAAAGCGCTTTACCCCTGAACCTGGAAAGCATTACACGGTATTGTATCTTATAACTTTCGTGTTCAAGGTGCTTGAAAAACTGGTTCAATCCTTCAAAATCCTTGGTACCTTCCCACAAAAGGGCTATTTCCTTTTCAGTAAGGTCAGAATATGGCCTGTGGACAGGGAAATCGTATTTGCGGGCATGTTTTATTACCTGGTCTTTCCACCAACTCATCTTCTCCCCTTTCCAACATACTATTGCCTCTTCGTAAACAGAAAGGCTTTTATCAGGTACCACAAGATCATCATCAATATCTACAACACTACCAAAACCTTCGCAGCGCTTGCATGCGCCCACAGGGTTATTAAAACTAAAGAAATGTACACTAGGCTCTTCAAACCTCATACCATCCGCCTCAAACTTATCCGAGAAAGTATGTTTATGCGTCTTTGTTCCTTCAGTGGCATCTATCTCACAAATTCCGTTGCCTTCATAAAAAGCAGTCTGCACCGAATCACCTGCACGGCTCTTCAGATCATTGATTTCTTCTTTAATTATCTCCAAACGGTCAATGACCAACTTCATGTTCTCCGCATCAAAGCCATGTTCCTTACCTTCCATTACTTCATCTATCCTATATATTTTTCCCTTATGCTCTATCCGCGAAAAGCCCTGTTGCAGCAAAAGGTCAAGCTGCTGACGCAAGGTCCGGCCTTCTTTCAAATGCAAAGGAGAAAGTATCATAATTGCTGTACCTTCTTTTAACGAAATAATATGATCAACTACGTCCGTAATTGTATCGCGCCTTACCAGTTTATCCGAAATAGGAGAATGGGTTTTACCGATACGTGCAAACAACAATTTCAGGTAATCGTATATTTCTGTAGAGGTACCAACAGTAGAACGGGAAGTGCGTGTAACAACTTTTTGCTCTATGGCAATAGCAGGTGCAACACCTTTTATATAATCAACATCGGGTTTATTTATTTTGCCCAAAAACTGTCTTGCATATGCCGAGAGTGATTCAACATAACGCCTCTGGCCTTCGGCATATAAAGTATCGAATGCCAGGGATGACTTACCGGAGCCTGATACCCCTGTTATAACAACAAACTTATTACGTGGAATAACCACATCAATATTCTTAAGGTTATGCATACGGGCACCCTTAATAACTATGAACTTTTTAGTATCTATTTTTTCTAAATCAATAACTTTCATAAGTCGAAAATCGCTCCGCGAAATTAGGAATAATATTCAGGTATTGCTATTAATATAAAGGCTATAATACAATACCACAAAACAAAGATCCCCGCCATTTTTGGTAGGGATCTTATATAGAACAAAAACAACATGTTTCTTAGCTCTTTCTATTACCCATAATACGTAACAAGGCAAGGAACAGGTTAATAAAATCAAGATATAAGCTTAATGCACCAAAAACAGCCATCTTACCAGTTGTAGCATCTCCATTTGAACCAACCTGTGCGCCAATGTTCTTTAATTTTTGTACATCATAGGCGGTTAATCCCGTAAAAATAGCTACACAGGCAAAGCTTATAATGTAATTCAGCCCACTGCTATGCGTAAAGAAGTTCACCACACTGGCAATTATTACGCCAATTAAAAGCATCATTAATAAAGAACCAAACTTAGTAAGGTCGGTATGGGTAGTATACCCCAGGAAGGCCATAACACCAAACATTCCTGCAGTAATAAAGAATACACTATAAATTGAAGAAGCCACGTATACAAGGAATATTACGCTTAAACTCATACCTGTTAACAATGAATAAAGGAGAAATGTAATGGCCATTGACTGGAAAGAAAGCTTGTTAAAGCCAGCGCCCATTAAAAGAACAAGGCCGATCGGAGCAAACATCGCTATCCATCCGAATGGTGTAAGTGCAACTCCGCTCTTTGCCCCGGCAGTATAAATAAGCGATGCCAGTGTTGCATTAGTTGCAAATAAGAATGCTGCAAGACCGGTAACTATCAATCCGACAAACATCCATGAAAAAACCTTAGAAATGAATGTCTTTGAGGCAACGTCACTACTGACTGACTGAACATCTATCGGGTCCTGAAAATTAAAATTCTGTGTGTCCATATTTTATAATTGAATGTTAAATTTAATGATGCAAATATAGGTTATTTTAGACTATTGCAATTGTTAAAATTCCTTAACAATCTGCTGCTTATTTATGACGAAAATAAAGAGAAAATACTTTAATTTTACTAAACCTTAAGACTATTAATATATGAACTTGCCACTATCAATCCATCAACGGTTACTTTACCAGCATGAAGCAATTATGCCTATAATTTCGGGAATAAGTAAAGAAAGAATGACCTACAGGCCTTCTCCTGAGAAATGGAATATTCATGATAACATAGTGCACTTGGTAAAATATCAACCCGTGTTTATTGAACGCATCCACTTAATATTAACCACTGAGACCCCTCAGATTGGAAGATACCGCGCAGAAGATGATCCTGAATTTGAAACCTGGCGTAGTTGGAATTATGACAAATTATTTGAGAAACTGCATCATCATAGGGAAAAGATTGTTGAACTTGCAGAATCACTAACACCTGCTCAACTTAACAGGGTTGGCGTACATAAAAAATTCGGAAATCTTACTATTGAAAAATGGATTGAATTCTTTTTGTTACATGAGGCGCATCACATGTTCACGATCTTTCAATTAGCGAACGATGCGGATATAAAACCTTAATCCTTCTTATACTTTTTGCTCCTGCTTTCCCAGTACTCAGTACCGTAATCGATCATGATCTCCTCGCCTGCCTTAATATCCTTATATGCATAATATATAAAGCGTTTCTTTCTCTTGTCAGTAAGCCAGTCAGCATTCGGATCGGGCGACGAGTTATATATAGCGCCTGTGCCAAAAACCAATGCAGCCTTCGATTTACTATCCGACATATCTTTAGTCCAGCCAAAAATATACTCCTGCAAAAGCCTTGGAATTTTATGCCAGTCGCCTTTCAGAAGTATAAATGGGTTTTCTTCCAATACTTCATTTTCCTTTATCGCTTTGGTTGCAAAAATGCCTACGCCATGTACCCTGGAATTCCGTACTTCAATATTCGGATTACGGTAATAAATATTCTTATTATAGCCCTTAGGATACTTGAGTTTTCTTGCCATAAATTAACCTACCGTATATTACTATTGATTTTGTTCTACCCAGCTCTTTGCTTTCATCAAGGCATTATTAATACCTTCAATGTTGGTTCCTCCGGCAGTTGCATAAAAAGCCTGTCCTCCGCCTCCACCCTGTATCTCTTTACTGAATTCTCTTATTAATGAAGAAGCATTCCAGTTCTTTTGCTTCATTAAATCATCAGACATTGCTAAGAACAAGTTCGCCTTGCCATTGATCTCTGCCCCCAACAAAACAAACAGGTTTGAAACTTCTCCCTTCATTTGAAAACAAAGATCTTTTGCAACATCACCAGAAAGTATGTCAACCTTTTCAGCAATAAAAGCAGTATTACCGATCTGCTGCGTTTTATTCAGTAACTCGCCTTTTAATTGCTTGCCTTGTTCACGGAATAGCTTTTCAACCTGCTTTGTTAATTCAGCAGCATGTTGTTGTAGATCAAGTATTCCTTTTACAAGGTTTTTAGGATTCTTTAATGCATCAGATGCCTGGCGAATGGTTTCGATCTGGTTAGTTATGTAATCCTGTGCACGTAAAGCAGTTACTGCTTCAATACGCCTTATGCCTGCAGACACTGCACTTTCTGTTAATATTTTAAAGTAGCCTATTTGCCCGGTAGCTTTCACATGTGTGCCTCCGCATAGTTCAATCGAAAAGTTTTTGTCTATTGTTACTACACGTACATTATCGCCATACTTCTCGCCAAATAATGCCATAGCCCCAAGCTTTTTAGCATCATCAATTGCCATTACCTGTGTTTCACAAACAATATTCTCACGTATCTTTTGATTCACCAAAAACTCAATATCTCTTAATTCTTCATCGGTTATCTTAGAGAAGTGTGAAAAGTCAAAACGTAAATGATCAGGGTGTACCAATGAACCTCTTTGTTCCACATGCTTACCTAATATCTTACGTAACGATGCATGCAATAAGTGTGTTGCTGAATGATTATCGACAGTTAACACCCTTCTATCCGTATCTATTATCGCCCTAATGGGTGACTTAACATCTTCTGGTAAAGTTTCGGTAAAATGAACATTCAGATTATTCTCTTTTTGGGTATCAATTACAGGTATTCTTTTATTATTACCGAGTTCAAGAAATCCTGTATCCCCAACCTGTCCACCACTTTCAGCATAAAAAGGCGTTTTATCCAATACAACCTGGTATTGATCTTTCCCCTTTGACTTTATCTTACGATATCGAACGATCTTCGATGCTTCTTCAAACTTATCGTATCCTACAAAAGCAGATTGTTGGGTATCTATCACATTAATCCAATCTTCTTTATCTACTGTTGTAGCAGCACGCGAGCGCGTACGTTGCTTTTCAAGTGCAGCGTCAAAACCTTTCTCATCAATTGACAAATCGTACCCTCTGGCTATAAGTGCAGTCAAATCGACTGGAAAGCCGAATGTGTCATATAATTCGAATACCTGTTCTCCGTTTATAATTTTACTTTTACCTGTATTCAGCAATTCTGCACAGATCACTTCTATTTTCTTCAAACCCTGTTCAAGTGTACGCATAAAGGATTGCTCCTCTTCAAGTATCACTTTTTTAATCAACTTTTCCTGCTTTACAATTTCAGGGAAGAATGATCCCATTTGATGGACCAACGTATCAACAAGGTTATATAAAAAAGGTTCTTTTAAATCCAGTGATTGATAACCATAACGAACCGCCCTGCGCAAAATACGGCGTATCACATATCCTGCGCCGGTATTAGATGGTAATTGACCATCAGCAATAGTAAATGAAATAGCACGAATATGATCGGCTATTACGCGCATTGCAATGTTTAATGGCTCCTGTTTCGGACCATTATCGTCAGAAATGTATTTCTTTCCCGATACCTTTTCAATTTCCTTAATTATAGGTTGAAAAACATCCGTATCGTAACTCGATTGCTTACCCTGAAGAACCATACTGAGGCGCTCAAAACCCATACCTGTATCTACATGCTGAGCAGGCAGCTTTTCAAGTGAACCATCGGCCTTACGGTTAAACTCCATAAATACCAGGTTCCATATTTCAATTACCTGCGGATGGCTTGCATTAACTAAAGTTCTACCTTCTATTCTTTTTCTATCCTCATTACTTCTTAAATCCACATGTATCTCAGAACATGGGCCGCATGGGCCTGTATCGCCCATTTCCCAGAAGTTGTCCTTTTTATTTCCGTTAATTATCTTCTCTTCAGGTACATAATTGAGCCAAAACTTCTTAGCATCTTCATCGTAAGCCAGGTTCTCTTTTTTATCACCTTCAAAAACGGTAACATACAGTCTGTCCTTTTCAATTTTATATACTTCGGTTAAAAGCTCCCATGCCCAGGCAATAGCATCCTTCTTAAAGTAATCTCCAAACGACCAGTTACCCAGCATTTCAAACATAGTATGGTGATAGGTATCTACCCCTACTTCTTCCAGGTCGTTATGCTTACCTGAAACACGCAAACACTTTTGAGTATCTGCAATACGTACCGCTTTAGGCTTACCATGCCCCAGGAAGGCATCTTTAAACTGGTTCATTCCTGCATTGGTAAACATTAATGTAGGATCATCCTTAACAACAATAGGTGCCGAAGGCACTATCAGGTGTTGTTTTGATTCAAAAAAACCGAGGAATTTCTTACGTATTTCAGAGGAGTTCATAAAGCTTTTATTTCTCAGATAAGTTTTGTAAATTTGCGCCGTTTAATTTTCAAGGAGCTCAAAAGTAAATCAAATTTTACAGAGGATTGTCAAATATTAAATACATATTTAATACCAAAACACTTACTTACGAAAAGGTGCATCATCGTTTTCGCGATAAAGCACTTAAGTTACTTTCGTATGTATTAACCAGCTTGTTCTTTTCTTTCTGTGTACTGGTTATTGGATTTACCGTAATTGATTCTCCTAAAGAAAAGCAACTGAAAAGGGAAATTGCACAAATGCAATTGCAATACGACCTGCTTAATAATCGCCTTTTACAGGCCGGTGATGTGTTAAAAAATATAGAGTCGCGTGATAATAATATATACCGTGCTGTATTGAATGCTGACCCTATCCCTCAAAGTATGAGGCAGGCGGGTTTCGGTGGCGCAGATCGCTATAATGACCTACAGGGATTCAGTAACTCAGAGTTGATGACCGAAACTGCTAAGAAAATGGATGTGCTTATTCGGGAGATATATGTACAGTCACGTTCATATGATGAAATTGAAAAACTAGCTAAAAGTAAGACCTTAATGCTTGCTGCTATTCCTGCTATTCAACCTATTGATAACAAATCATTAAAATGCATTGTATCGGGTTTTGGATGGAGGATACATCCTATTTATAAAACGGAGCGATTTCATACCGGTATAGATTTTGCTGCCAGTGAAGGAACACCTATTTACGCAACTGGTGATGGTGTAGTAGAAAAAGCAGATAACCTTGAAGAAGGATATGGAAACCATGTTGTAATAAATCATGGCTTTGGTTACGAAACATTATATGGTCACATGAGCAAAATGGCTGTAACTGTTGGCCAAAAAGTAAAGCGTGGACAAATTATTGGCTATGTTGGTTGTACAGGACTTTGTTCAGGAGACCATGTGCATTATGAAGTTATTAAAAATGGTGAAAAGGTAAATCCTGTCGATTATTTCTACAATGATCTTTCACCAAGTGAATACAAGGATATTGTAAACGCAGCATCTCAGCCTGCTCAGTCGTTAGACTAGTATTTTTATTTAACCTCTTTCCCTTTAATCCCTTTTCTAATAGGGTTTTATATCTCTAGTTAACTTAAAAATGACAATTATCATTTTTCTAATTAATACATTGATTATCAATAAAAAAAGCACGCAATTCCTGGTTTTTAACAGGAAACTGTTTAGAAACCCCTTTGAAAGATTTTATTTTATTGCTTTTTTCCTTAACTTAGCCAATGGTTCGTTTGCTTTTTTTTAAATATGCTGGGAAGAAAAATACTATTTATAACTTTATTTCTGGGTATTATAGGGCTTCCTATAACAACTAAGGCGGTTAATTATAGCGGAAGCTATAATGTAGGTACAGCGGGAACCTGGACAAACCTTACAAATGCCTTCACAGCAATTTCTGCCGGTACAGTAACTGGTAATATAAGCTTGATACTGGTTGCCGGTTATCCGGCTGCTGCTGAAACCTACCCTATTGTCCCTTCAACAAATAATAGTTCCTACACAATCAGTATTTACCCGGGAACTACTGGCTTATCAATTACTTCGGCTAGTGCAACCGGAACGATTAACCTTAACGGCTGTAGTAATTATGTTATAGATGGCAGGGTGAACCAGGCAGGCGCTGAAAACCTGATTGTTGCAAATACCAGCGTGGCAGGTTATGTTATACAGTTTATTAACGATGCTGACAACAACACAATTCAATACTGCAATATAGAAGGTGTAAATACAACTCTTACTTCAGGCGATATACTTTTTAGCACTGCGGCGGCAACAGGTAATAATAATAACACTATACAGAATTGCGATATTCATAATGGCGCTACAAACCCTTACGTTGGAATATGTTCAATAGGAACCAATACTGTGGGCCAGTATAATAGTTCAAATACAGTGGCAAATTGTAATATTTATAATTTTTTCGGGGCGGCCTCAAATGCATACGGAATTTACCTGGGAACAGGTAATACAAGTTGGACATTAAGCGGCAACAGTCTTTATCAAACTGCTGCAAGAGTACCTACGGCCTCAGTAAATCTCAAACCAATATATCTTAATAATACCGGTACAGGCTTTATGGTTTCAGGAAACTATATCGGTGGTAGCGCGGCGAGTTGTGGTGGTGGTGCTCTAAGTTTTGATGCAGGTTCAACCCAGGACTCCTATTTTTTGGGGATCTATGTTAACATAGGTACCAATATTTCCTCAACTGTTGAAAATAATACAATAGCAAACATCGCTTATGGAGCAAAATCCGCAGTAAATATTGTATTTGATTTTCTCGGAATAGATATTAATTCAGGGTATGTTATAGTATCTGGTAATACTATTGGAAGTGGTACAGGAAATGGCTCCATAACAATAGCTTATTCTGCAGCCCAGGGTGCTACTCCCGAGTGCGGTGGAATAGTTTCAAATGGCCCTGCGGGAAGTATATCAAGTAATACAATTGGTTCAATAACTGTAAGCGGATCAAATTCAGCTGCTCCGGCAGGGTTTGGTTGTGCAATTATTGGTATAGAATGTGGTGGGAACCTTACATCAGATTTTGTTGTAAACAATAATATTGTGGGTAGTACTACCACATCAAATAGTATTCAATACCTTTCAAATGCGGTTAAAATTGAAATGGGAGGAATTGCTATTGAATCATTAGAATTAGCGCTCACTATAAATCTTATTGTTTCGGGCAATACTGTTGAAAATATAGCTAATTATTCAACCACTGGGACAGCAACAGTTGGAATTGCTGAATATCAAACCACCTGCGTACCTACAGTAACTAATAATACAGTAGCTTATATAACAACCACCATAAGCGCCGCAGGCGGTGTATGGGCAATAGCCGATCTTGAAGCTACGGCATCAGTACATACCATTTCTAACAATATTGTTCATGACATAAATAATACTTATGCCGGAGCCACTACCGTTGATAATTATGGGATTTATTTTAACGGACCAACAGGAACCTCTAACGTGATCTCAGCAAATACTATCTATAACCTTGGCATGAGCAGTGCCAGTACCGCTTCAGATGCGATTGGTATTGGAGTGTTAAGTGGAGCTGCGAATGTGTTTAATAATATGGTTACACTTGGCACAACAATTGCAACGGGATATATTTTTGACGGTATTTACCAAACATCTAACACTGCAGGTAGTACATTTTATTACAACAGTGTATATATAGGTGGAACACCTGCAGCCGGCTCAAATACTAATGCATATTATTCAACCTGTACTGCTGCAAAAACCATCAAAAACAATATATTCTATAATGCACGTTCGGGGTTTGGTAAACATTATTCTATAACCGTTACAAACAATACCGGGCTAACTACAAACTATAATGATTTAATCAGCGCCACTGACGTTGGTGATTATACTGGAACTACTGAGGTTTCTCTTGCAAACTGGCAAGCTGCTTCAAGCCAGGATGCAAATAGTATAAGCTCAAACCCTACGTTTGTTTCGACAGCTACACCTGATCTTCACATTACAAGTGGTAGTTCAGTAATTACGAAAGGCACTTCAATTGCAGCAGTAACAATAGATTTTGATAATGAATTAAGATCCAGTACACCCGATATCGGAGCCGATGAATACCATACCAATTATTATTCCACATCGTCAGGAAACCTTGATGTTCTTACAAACTGGGGTTTGAATACTGATGGTACAGGTGCAAACCCGGCAAATTTCACCACACGCGACCAGACTTTTAATATACGGAATAACGCCACCCCTACTATCGGGGCAACGTGGGCTGTATCAGGTAGTGGTAGCTTAGTTATACTTGGTGATGCAACAAACCCATGTAACTTTACAATACCCGCATTATATAACCTTACCGGAGCAACCCTTAATATTTCCAATAATGGAACACTTACCAACCAGAATGCAGCAAACCCCACATTCGGAGTTATTAATTCAGGAAGCACGGTTAATTATAATTCTGCCAGCGGTGTAGCTCAAACAATAGCAAATGCTACCTATGGTAACCTTATTATAAGCAATTCTACTGGTTCTGGTTCTTCTACAAAATCTCTTGCAACCAATATTTCAACAGCTGGAAATTTAACTGTAAATGGTTATGCAACTATGGATATGGTTACATTTAATGCAAACCGGACGGGTGGTGGTGGTACTCTTACGCTTGCAGCTAACAGTACACTAAGACTGTCAGGAACAACAGGCGGCCCAGCCTCTACATCAGGAGGTACAACAAGTTTTCCTAAGAATTATGCAACTACGACTTTTAATTCTTCAAGTACTATAGAATATTATGGCGCTACCCAAACTATTTACGACTTACCCACATACGGAAATATTACGTTTACTACGGCCGGAACAAAAACAGCCGGAGGTGCTTTAACTATTGCAGGTAGTGTGCTTATAAACCCCAGTGCTACTTTTAATGCTTCTACTTATTCGCATACTGTTGGCGGCAACTGGACAAATAACACGAATGCAGGTGGACTGTTTACACCAAGTACCGGTACTATTATTTTTAATGGCACATCAGGTCAGATAATAAATGGTAACGTTGCGACACAAACTTTTTACAATGTCATAGCCAATTTGACATCCGGGCAAACACTAAGCACGGGAGGTAGTACTGTAACACTTACTACCCAAAACCTTACTGAAACTAGCGGTAATATTACTGCCCCCGCAACATTAAACATTAACGGGAACCTTTTACTTACTGCCGGTGCACTTACTGCAGGAACTACAATTAATATAAAAGGTAACTGGACCAATAATGGTGGAACATTTACCCTTGGAACTAATATAGTAAACTTTACAGGGGCAGCAGCGCAAACAATAAATGGCACAGCATCTTCACAAACATTTTATAATGTTGTTGCCAACCTGACAGCAGGCCAATTATTATCAACCGGTGGAAGTACAACCACACTTACTACCAATAATTTGACTGAAGCCACGGGTAATGTTACTGCACCTGCTACCTTATATATAAATGGGAACCTGACACTTACTGCCGGAACCTTTACCGCAGGAACCACTATTAGTATACAAGGCAACTGGACCAATAATGGCGGAACATTTACACCAGGAACTAATGTGGTTAACTTTATCGGAACTACCGCGCAAACAATAAACGGAACGGCAGCTGCACAAACATTCTACAATCTTGTTGGTAATTTAACAGCAGGTCAATTATTAACTACGGGAGGAAGCACAGTTACACTTACTACACAAAACTTAACTGAAACTACAGGTAATGTTACTGCTCCAGCAACTCTTACAATAAATGGTAATCTTACTTTAACGGCAGGTACCTTTACAGCAGGTGCGGCTTTAAATGTACTTGGTAATTTCCTTAACAATAGTGGTAATTTTATTCAAGGAACTAACACTGTCTCTTTAAAAGGTGGTGCAGCGCAAACCCTTGGAGGTACTTCACCAACTACATTTTATAACCTTACTATTAATAACACATCAGGTGGTGTAACGCTGGGCGCCGCAGAATCGGTTACCAATACGCTTACACTGACAAGCGGAATTGTAACTACTACAGCAACTGATTTATTAACCTTAATTGCCGGCTCAACCTCGTCGGTAGGGTCAGCCACAACTTACGTTAATGGCCCTATGGCGAAAGTCGGAACTACGGCATTTACTTTCCCCCTTGGTAATAATGGGGTATGGGCAAGATTAGGAATTGGCGCTCCTTCAGCTTCTGAAACATTTACTGCTCAGTACGTTAACTCTGGCTATGGCAGTTATGCAATGGCTGCTGCCCCTATCCCGGTACTAAATAATGTAAGTATTGTAGAATACTGGACACTTGGAAGGGCCGGCGCAGCAAACACAACTGTAACTTTATATTCTGAAAATAGCGCTGCCAGTGGTATTAGTCTATGCAGCAACACAGATCTGAGGATTGCACATTATAATACTGTAAGTAATAAGTGGGAAAATAACAATAATGCAGTAACGGTAAACCTTACTGCGGGAACATGCGGAACAGCCACCGGGAAGGTAAATATTACAACTAACGCTGTAGTTACCAATTTCAGCCCTTTCACATTTGGATCATTAGCAGGTTCAAATCCGCTTCCGGTTGAGCTAACTTCTTTCACGGCTCAATGTAATGAAGGAGATGCACTTTTACAATGGACCACGGCTACTGAAAGCAACAATAAATTCTTTACCGTTGAAAAAACGCAAGACGGCCTGCATTATAATTCTGCCGCAGTAGTAACTGGCAATGGAACTACAGATACAGAACATAACTATACAGTAATGGACCCTACACCGTTCTCTGGGCTTTCTTACTACCGTTTATCACAAACCGATTTTGATGGTAACACTACTTATTTTAATTCTATCCCGTTCGAATCATGTGGGAATGTTAAGGATATTACTGCCTTCGTTAATAGCAGCAACGATATAAATATCCACATCAATTCCACTGAATCACAAACTTATGCTATTGAAATAATTAACCTGTTAGGACAAACTATAGTTAATACAAATGAGAATGTTTCTAAAGGATCAAATCAATTTACCTTCCCTAATGAATATGATAAGGGTGTATATTTCATCCGGGTTTCAAATCCGTATACAACGTATACAACAAAAGTTTTGATCCTTAAATAATCTGTATTTATCATTATTTTTTTTAATTACTTATCCCTTCTAAAACATATAATTTCAGGTTTTTTTAACTAAACTTGTAATTCATAACATTTGTTATTATGAAAAAAAACTACCTGCTTCTTACTCTGTTATTTATCTCAGTATGTTCATTTGCACAAACAAACGATCATAGGTCAATTACTCAACAGCAGGCAGCATTTTATGGTAAATTCCATTTCACCAAACAAGTCCAATGGGATAGCTTATATGAAGCTCTTTATCCAAATATGGTTAACCATAATTTTAAGCCTAAACAAACCCAGGGATGTACTTTAAATAAAAGGGTATTTGGTTGGGAACCCTATTGGACAACCTCTACACAGGAAAACAATGTAAACGTATCCTTGCTTTCAGATATAGCTTATGGAGAATATGATGTAAATGTTAATACAGGTAACTATTCCAGTATACACAGTTGGACTACTGATGCTCTTGTAACAAGGGCAATAGCCGCTGGTGTAAAGGTTGAATTAATGGCACAAATTTTGACAGGTAGTGATATTACCACTTTCCTGAGTAGTACAACAGCGGAGAATACCTTTATAACTACAATGATTAACCTTGTTAACGCCCGCAAGGCTAGTGGTGTAAATATCGATTTTGAATTAGGCCCCAGCTCCGACGAAACTGCAATGACTTCTTTTATGCAACGCTTATGCGATTCCGTTCACAATCGTGTTCCGGGTGGACAGGTAACTATAGCAGCGCCTGCCCTATTAGGTGGAAGCCCCTGGAACGTGTCCGCTTTAAGTACCTATGTTGACCTGTGGGTAATTATGGGTTATGATTATTATTGGGGAAGTTCAACTCATGCAGGTCCAAACTCACCGCTTACAAGTTCTGGGGTATGGACAGATGGAGATTGCACAGCTTCTGTAGTTAATTACCTTGCTTCCGGTTGTCCGAATAACAGACTGGCCTTAGGAGTTGCTTATTATGGCTATGACTATCCTTCATCTTCTGCCGCATTGAATGCAACTACCACCGGAACAGGAGCTACTGTATTATTAAACAGTGCTGTTGCCAATGCAAAAACATATGGAAGGTTATGGGATAATTATTCAATGGATCCGCACTATACACATGGTACCTATAATCAATGTTTTTACGATGATGATGTGAGCTTGAGCTATAAGTACAACATGGTGAATATTGAAAACATTGCAGGAATAGGTATTTGGGCATTAGGATATGATGACGGCTTAACTGCTGAATGGACAGCCATACAAAACAATTTCACAAGCTGCACGAATGTACCATGTAGCGGAGAATTTCAGGATCAGGGAGACACAGGAAATTATTACAACAATGAAAACTGGACATGGACTATGGCACCAACTGGGGCCACTGCTGTATCAGCCACCTTCTCCAGTTTTAGCACAACAACAGGTGATATACTTTCAATTTACAATGGCCCTACAACAGCATCGCCCCTTTTAGGTAGTTATCAGGGGACTACTAGCCCGGGAACTGTAACTGGCACATCAGGTTCATTAACATTTCACTTTAAATCAAGTGTTTCCGGAACAAGAGGAGCTGGCTGGAAAGCACAATGGCTCTGCAGTGGACCAGGGGCATGTGGCCCACCGATCGGACTTAATACAACTGCTATTACTACAACGAGTGCTACATTAAACTGGATTGCAGTCAGTAGCGCTGTAAAGTACAATGTAGAATATAAAGCATCGTCGGCTAGTACTTGGACAACAACTTTAACCACTGCTGTTTCTTTACCTATCAGCAGCTTGAGCCCGGCAACATCTTACGAATTTCAGGTACAGGCTATATGTACCGATACTGGGCTGTTTAGTTCACCAGTAACATTTACAACACTTTGCCTCAACCCTTCTTATGCCGCCCTACCATATGCCACTTCTTTTGAAAATAACTGGCTGAATGATAGCTGCAGTGGTGGATCACAAAGACTGCCTGATAAATATTGGAGAAGCAGTATTGGTGGTACTACTCCTGATGGGGATGATTACTGGCACAGAGACGATTATACAGGCACTGACTGGACAACTCCAACAAATGGACAATATACCCCAACAGGTTCTAATGGAACATATAGCGCCCGATTCCATAATGATCCGCCACCGGCAGGCTCAACAGGGGCACTTGACCTTTATCTTGACCTATCTGCAACAGGTTCCAAAACCATAAGCTTTGATTATCTACATAACGAAGTTTCTCCTTCACCTTTTGCATTTAATGTGTTGATTTCAACTGACGGGGGAAGTACATTCCCTACGACTCTCTTAACTATAACTTCTGCACAAATATCTGCATGGACTACTCAAACACTCACCACTTCAGCTACATCCGCAACCAGCGTATTACGTTTTATAGTTACGGACAAAGGAACTAATGATGTTGGTATTGACAACCTTAATGTATCTGTTACTCCTGCAGGAATAGAAGCTCTCAGCGGAGATATTTCAGCTGTAAGCGCCTACCCTAACCCATTCAGGCAAGGCTTCACGGTTGATTATACCTTATTAAAAGATGAAATAGTGAATATATTCATTATAGATATTTTTGGAAGGAAGATACCTGTATATTCTTCAAGCGAATCAGCGGGAAATCACAAAACAGGTATCGATTGCAGCACACTTAACCTTACAAAGGGTATTTATGTCTTGCAAGTACAAACGGTAAATGGCAATTCTTTCTTTAAAATAGTAGAAGAATAAGCATTCCGCTTCTCAATTTATTTAGGTAATTTTGAAGGGTGGATAAACACCTGTATATAGCGGACCTGGATGGTACTCTTTTAAGGAACGATCAAACCCTTTCAAGCTATTCATATAATAAGCTTAAAAGCCTGATACATGATCAGAATATCCATTTTACAATTGCTACAGCACGGAGCTACAGGTATACAAAAGAAGTGCTTAGTGGCATTGATATCAAGTTGCCTGTAATATTAAAGAATGGAGCTGTCACAGCTGATTTCTCTTCAGGAGACCATGTGAGCATAAATTTTATTGAACATGAATATTGGCAGGAGCTTATAGAAGATATCGGAGAATATCTGCTTTCGCCATTCATGTCGACCTTTGATGGTTTTTCAGAAAACTATTATTATGACCAGGTATCAGGAGATGGCATGCAATGGTATATAAAAGAAATGCAGTCGGGCAACGATAAAAGATTAAAGAAACTTATATCATTGCATACAGTGTCTTCCGAAGAACAGGTATTGTCGGTATCAGTGATTAACCGCCTTGAAGTAATTGAAAAACTAAGGGAAGAACTGCAGGAAAGATATAAAAACATTCTCCATTGCCATTTTTATGAGGAACTATACCATAAAGGTTGGTATTGGGCTGTATTCACCAATAAATTAGCGACAAAAGATCAGGCAATAAAACTATTCTGCGAAAGATTTGGTTACAGTATTAATGAAACCACAGCCTTTGGCGATAGCCATAATGACAAATCAATGCTTCAGTTAGTGAAACATAAAATTGCAGTTGCCAATGCCGATAAACGGTTAATTGAAATTGCCACAGAAGTTGCCGGTAGTAATGAAGAGGATGGGGTTATTAAATACATTGAAAAGAGAATTCAACTCAGGGCATAATACTAATTCCCTTTACGTTTTATCGATTGGAAATAGTTCATTACTTTTGACTTCATGATAAAAAGCCCGAGGTTACTCTTTTTAGTTTTCTTACCTGCTTTCATTCTACTCTCTGCCATTTGCAATGGACAGGATACCGTAAAAAATGCAAGACCTAATTTACCGCATCACCTGCCTCCTCTCCCACTTGTACCGCAATTTCCCGGCGGAAAGGACTCTTTAGCTGCATTCCTTAAAAGAAATACGCATTACCCTTCTGCTGCAAGAAAACATCATATAACAGGAACCGTTGAAGTGGATTTCGATGTGGATGAAAAAGGGAACCTGAGTAACTTTAAAGTAGCCACTCCACTTGGCTATGGCTGTGATAAGGAAGCATTACGTGTGGCAAAAAAAATGCCAAAATGGCAACCTGCTATAAAAGGGAGAGAACCAATGGCTTTAGATTACCATGTAGATATTATATTTGCACCTCAAAAAAACAAACCTTAATTCAATTATGAAAAATTCATCAACTATTTTCAATGTTATATTACTTGTACTTATAGGAGTATTGTTCTGGCTTTACTTCTCCGTGAAGAAGTCATCGGATAGTTTAGGTGGACAGGAAAGTAATGCCTATGCTTCCAGCAAGTCACATGCTTTGCGAATAGCACATGTAAATGTAGATAGTCTGAATGCTAAGTACCAATGTATGTTGGATTTTAAAAGAGAAATAGAATCACGCCAGAATTCTATACAGACTGAATATGATAGCAAAGCAAAGGTTTTGCAGGAAGAATATGCATCATACCAGCAAAAGGCTCAAGCAGGTTCTATCTCTCAGGTAGATATGGAAAAAGCGCAGAAAGATATGCAACAGAAGAAAGATGTAATAGATAACCTGCAACGCATGCACGATGACCTTATTAAAGAAGCACAGGATAGACAGTCTAAGATATTAGATATTGTTGAACGATATATTACCAACTACAACAAAAAATCGCACTTCGATTACGTACTAGCTTATGCTAAAGCGGGTAGTAATATATTGTATGCTAACGATAGCCTAGACATTACAAAACAAGTTATATCAGGATTGAACAGAGATTATACAGATAGCCTGAAAAAAGTTGCAGATACTAAATCGCGCTAAAGGCCTTTGTGGAAGTAAACCTCATACACTAATACGCAACCACATATTATAAGCGCCACCCCCATCAGGTAGTGAATAAACCTCATTATTTTTGGGGTGAGTAGTTTTTTAATACGGTTAGCTGCGAGTGACTTTACAAGATCGGTAGCAAAAACAGTTCCCAACGTTCCTGCAAAAAAGGCAAGCGTCTCTCTTCTTGTAGTATATTGAGAACTTGCCACACCTACCCAGGTAATCCAGAAGAAAAGCACTGAAGGGTTAAACAGGTTAAGAAAAAAACCTTTGACAAACATGATAGGCAAATGTTTGCCTAATGGTAATACTACATGTTTGGCTTTAGCATCTTCCTTGGTATGTTTTTGTAACAGTGTAAAAATACCGAAAGCAAAAAGAATAACACTGCCCACTATACGCATGTATTCTACATTCCTTGGGTTATCGAGTAATTGTGATGCGCCCAGGTAAGCAATTGAAACCAAAAGAACATCGCTTAGCGATATACCTAAAGCCATTGCAGCTGCAGAACGAAATCCATTTGCTATACTGGCCTGTATCAATGCAAAAAGAGAAGGGCCTATAAATAGTATTGCCAACCCCAGTCCTAAATAAACACCGTGAAAGAAAGTATGAAACATATATGCCCTATGCTTTTATTGCCTAAAAATAGTATTTTTATATCTTAGTTGTCCCAATCTGTTTAACAATATATTCTCCATGGCAAGAAAACAAAATTTCACCGGAACCGGGGTAGCAATAATAACTCCATTCAGAAAAGATGGTAGCGTTGATTTTAAATCATTAGAAACCCTTATTGAACATTTAATAAAAGGTAAGATTGAATATATTGTAGCGCTCGGCACCACAGGAGAATCGGTTACCCTTACCAAAGAAGAAAAATCGGCCATTACAGAACATATACTTGATGTAGTAGACAACCGCATTCCGGTTGTAATAGGTATTGGGGGAAACAACACAGCCGAGATTGTGCAAGCTGTTGAACATATTGATGCCACACGTTTTGCAGGGATACTTTCTGTATCTCCGTATTATAATAAACCAAGCCAGGAAGGTATATATCAGCACTACAAGGCAATAGCAGAAGCTTCTTCTTTACCCGTAATTCTTTATAACGTTCCGGGGCGTACAAATTCAAACATAAGTGCTGAAACAACTTTGCGACTTGCCAATGATTTCGAAAATATTGTTGGCATTAAGGAAGCATCGGGCAATATGGGACAGATAATGAGAATAATAAAATACAAGCCTAAGGATTTCTTTCTAATATCTGGTGATGATGCTATAACCCTGCCAATACTTGCAAGCGGTGGCGATGGAGTTATATCTGTAGTTGCAAATGCTTTCCCGAAAGATTTTTCTGAAATGGTGCGCCAGGGGCTTAAAGGCAATTTTGCTGAAGCAAGAAAGCTCCATTATAAACTCACAGATATTACCGACCTGCTTTTTGCTGATGGCAATCCCGGGGGTATAAAGGCTGCACTTGAAATATTGGGTATAGGTTCTAATATATTACGCTTGCCTTTGGTGCCGGTTAACAAGCGCATTTATGCATTGCTTCAGGAAGAGATAAAGAAATACAAGTAGAATTTATCCGATCACATCGCCCTTTGCATCGAGCTTCATGTAAGGATTGTAAGCTATCTCTAAAAGATTTTTCTCGGTGTCGGCAATATAGCTGCTGTATCCACCCCACTCCGCTTTTTGTGGTTCTTTAATGATCTTAACTCCTTTGTTACGTAATTCTGCAATAAGTGCATCTACTTCTTTCTCGCTACGCAGATTATGAGCTATGGTAAAACCTTTAAATCCTTTCCCTTCAGCAGGTACTGTAGCGTCCTTCGCTAATTCCTTTGCTGGATATAAAGCCAATTGAATACCATTCATTTGAAAGAATACGATATCGCCCATACTGCTACCATGACGTTTCCAGCCTAATTTATTTTCATAGAAATCGCATGCGATATCCATGTCATTTACACCTAAAGTAATAATGTTAATACGTTGCTCCATTAAAAATGGACTTCGCTGGTGGCTGATTCCTCTTGCTTTTGATTGAAACGCGGAAGACATCCATAGGTCTTCTTGAAATCCTTTAATAGTGAAGAATGGCGTTGTTTTGCTTTCTCACGTGTACCTATTTCTTCGTACCGGTAACCATAGTTACCAACTATTGAAGATCCGAATACAGAAACATGTTTATTACGGCCACCATCTGGGCTATGAGCCAGTAAGCCTGTGCGTATTTTCCCCTCTCCTATATATAATATGGCGCCAGTATCAATATCTCCTATTTCGTAAACTCCAAAAGTATCAGGTTCCGATAATGAATTCTTCTTTGTGTAACTAGACCATTTCTTGTGAATAGACATAATGCGATTGTTATTTCAAATCAAATATAACGATTTATTCACATTTCTATGTCAATAACCCACAAAATACGCTCCTATAAATAATCAAAAATATTGATTAACAGCCTATTGTATCGTTGAATTAAGTTTAATATCTATTTAAATTCACTCAATATTCAGGAACAGTTTTTGTTATTATAGTATATTGCCTGTGTAATTCGCTCACATCAAACAACCATGAAAAAAAAGTTCTCTATTACAATACTGATATGTATTTTATCAGTTCATGTATTTGCCACACACCGTCATAAAACAACATCTTCAAATGGTGTAACTATAGCTGATGACTCTATTGCCAAACAAGAAGCATATTACACATATTATGCCGATTCAGTTGAAAAGTCAGTTAAATACCAACATGGTATTATTCCTCTTTCAAATGGTATTGGTAGCATCCATATACCTGATGGGTTTAAATATATTGATGAAAAACAATCAGAACACATATTATACGATCTATGGAAGAATCGCAAATCGGATATAAGCACTCTTGGCCTTATTCTCCCTGAAAGCTCCGGTGTTCTTACCGATTCCTCTTTTGTATTTAACGTTGAGTACAATGAGATTGGTTATGTGAAAGACGATGACGCTGACAAAATAGACTACGATGATCTTTTAAAGGATATGAAGAAAGAGACTGAAGAAGATAATGCTCAGCGTAAACAAGAAGGCTATCAAACTATTACACTTGTTGGTTGGGCAACACAACCGCATTATGATAAAGACCGGAAAATATTATATTGGGCAAAGGAATTGAAGTTTGGCAACGATTCACTGAATACGCTGAATTATAATGTACGAATACTTGGCCGCAAGGGAGTTTTTGTGCTTAATGCCATTGCAGGTATCGACCAACTAAAAAAGGTACAACTCAACTTACCAAAAGTGCTTGATATTGTAAGTTTTCCTGATGGAAATGCTTACAAAAACTTCGATCCGGGCATAGACAAAATGGCGGCCTGGACTATCGGAGGATTAGTTGCCGGTAAAATACTTGCAAAGGTAGGCTTATGGGCAGTCATCATTAAATTCTGGAAGGTGATAATGCTTACAATAGGGGGAGGATTTGCAACGTTCCGGAAAAAAATAAGCGCATTATTTAAAAGAAAGAACAAGAAGAATGACGATGACAATATGCCTTCAAATGTGATCAGGCCAAGAGATAACTGGTAGTATTGGTTTAAAATTATTAGTTTAGCAACATAAAACATTATTAGTATGAGCGCATGCGATCCCTTCAGCTTAACCTTTCAAGGCACAGCATCTGAATTCCTGGCCAAAGCACAAAAAGCTATTGTTAAGGTTAACGGTAATTTTAACGGAACAGAGACTGATGGAAGTTTTGATATTAATTCTCCTATCGGTAAAGTCGCTGGTTCTTATACAATAAAAGGACAGGAACTCACTATCACTGTTACAGAAAAGCCTTTGATGTTGGGTTGTGGCATGCTTGAAGGAATGCTGAAAGGAGCTTTAAGCTGATCTTACTCTCATTCCGAAAAACGCCCGCATTGCCTTTTAACACTCAGTTGTTAATATCGTGTAATAATTTTCCACTTTACATCTTCTGAAAATAATTCCATTGGCTTAACTTCGCATTCCTTAAAAAAAAACAGGGTAGAATTTAAAGGAATTTTATAGAATCATGCCGGAATTTTCGCACTTACACGTACATACAAAATACTCCCTTCTTGACGGAGCATCACAGGTTTCAGGCCTGATGAAGAAGGTTAAGGAGAATGGCATGAAATCGGTTGCCATAACCGACCATGGCAACATGCTTGGCGTACCTGAATTTGTAGCCGAAGCTGATAAAATGGGTATCATTCCTATTGTAGGTTGCGAGTTTTATATGGCCCCACGCAGCCGCTTTGATAAGAGTAAGAGCGATAACGACGATGAGAAGAACTATTATCACCAATTATTGCTCGCTAAGAGCCCGATAGGCTATAAAAACCTTTCCAAGCTTTGTTCATTAGGCTTTATTGAAGGTTATTATTATAAACCACGAATAGATAAGGAATTACTGCGCCAATATAAAGAAGGACTTATAGCGACCACATCGTGCCTGGCAAGTGAAATAAGCCGCACTATAATTGGCAAAGGTGAAGAAGCCGCAGAAATAGTATTTAAAGAATACCTCGACATTTTTGGTGAAGACTACTATATAGAATTACAACGTCATGGCATCAATGACCAAAATATTTGCAACGAGGTTTTGGTGCGGTGGAGTAAAAAGTATAATGTAAAGATCATTGCTACCAACGATGTACATTATGTAGACGTTAAGGATGCCGAGGCACAGGATATTTTATTATGCATACAAACAGGGAAGGATTTTGATGACCCGAGGCGTATGCGCTTCGACAATGATCAGTTCTTCTTAAAGACAACCAATGAGATGGAATCTATCTTTTCGGATGTGCCGGAAGCGTTGGATAATACTGCTGAAATTGTATCGAAAATTGAACCCATAAAGTTGAAGCGTGATGTGCTTCTTCCTATATATACGCTGCCTGATGGCTTTACTGATGCCGATGTGTACCTAAGTCACCTCACCTACTCCGGTGCACAGAGGCTGTATAAAGATATTAATGAAGAAGTACGTACTCGTATAGAATTTGAGTTAGGAGTAATTAAGAAAATGGGCTTTGCAGGTTACTTCCTTATTGTACAGGATTTTATTGCCGCTGCAAAAAAACTTGGTGTATGGGTCGGCCCGGGCCGTGGTTCTGCAGCCAGTTCTATTATAGCATACTGCACGGGTATTACTAATATTGATCCGATTGCTTACAACCTGCTCTTTGA